>Ga0208789_1000167_pt1 | contig 86896 bp, 72 predicted proteins | sample Methanotroph_Enr_FD_187368 | JGI IMG/M metagenome (GOLD analysis project Ga0208789, IMG submission 187368) | Enriched soil microbial communities from Old Woman Creek wetland in Ohio, USA - Methanotroph_Enrichment_5 (SPAdes) (version 2) | ecosystem: Environmental > Terrestrial > Soil > Wetlands... | reverse complement strand
TGCTGAACGCCAACATCGAAGAACTGCGCCTGCTCGAAGGCTTCGCCATCAACGGCACCGGCAACGCCCAGGACAACCGCATCATCGGCAACAGCAGCGACAACATCCTCGACGGCGTCACCGGCGCGGATGTCATGATCGGCGGCGCGGGCAACGACATCTACTACGTCGACAACCTCGGCGACCAAGTCGTGGAAAACGCCGGCGAAGGCGCCGACACCGTGCAAAGCAGCATCAGCTACGTTCTAGGCGACACCACCGAAAACCTGATCCTGCTGGATTTTGCCAAGCCCGAAAAAGGCCTCGTCGACGGCCGCCACGTCCTGGTGTACGGCTACCCCAAGCGCAACGAACTCGACTACATGCAGGGCGACGCCGTGCCCAACTACTGGGGCACCTGCGCGCTGACCGCCATCGCCAACCTAATAACCGAGACCGGCCTGCCCACTACCGAATCGCAAGTCGTTACCCTGGCGATCAACAACAACTGGGCCGTCAACGATCCTAGCTTGCCGGCTTACCAGCTCGGCGGCTCCAACATTACCGGTCAACGCAACATCCTGGACAGCTACCAAATCCGCAACGACGTCATCGACGGCTACAACGAAAACGGCCTGGCTAACCTGATCCGTAGCGGCCGCGGCGTCATTATCTCGGTTAACGCCGGTATCCTGTGGGGCGAGCCGGCCTACATCGGCGATGGCGGCATCAACCACGCGATCACCCTGACCGGCGTCGTCTACAACGAAAACGACGGCAGCTTGGCCGGATTCTATGTGGCCGATTCAGGCCGGGGCAAAGTCAGCGACATGACCCGCTTCCTGAGCATCGACGTCTTCCGGCAAGCCGCCAACGTCGGCAACGCCTATGCCATCTACACCCTGGAGCCGGTCAAGTTCTGGGAAGAAAACCTCAACGGCACAGGCAACAGCGCCGACAACACCCTGGTGGGCAATCGCGGTGTCAACGTGCTTGAAGGCTTGGCCGGCAACGATATTCTCGATGGCGGGGCAGGGGCGGATACCCTGATCGGCGGCACAGGCAACGACACCTACACCGTGGACAATGCCGGTGACATCGTGACGGAACTGGCGTCCGAAGGGATCGATACCGTAATCAGCAGTATCGGCTATAGCCTGATGGACACCGATGGCGCGGGAACCGACGGCGGCAACGTCGAAAACCTGACCTTGGCCGGCATGGACGCCATTAACGGCACCGGCAACGCGCTGGACAACGTGCTCACCGGCAACAGCGCCGCCAACCTATTGGATGGCGGACTTGGCAATGACGTGCTGGACGGTGGGGCAGGGGCGGATTCCCTGATTGGCGGTAGCGGCGACGATACTTATGTTATAGACAACATCGGCGATACCGTGACCGAGAATTTCAGCGAAGGCATCGACACCGTACAGAGCCGCATCGACTTTACACTGGGCAACAACCTGGAGAATTTGACCCTGTTGGAAACCGCCAACATCAACGCGACCGGTAACGAACTCGACAATATCATCATCGGCAATTCCGGCAACAATAGCCTGGATGGCGCTGCCGGTAACGACCTTCTCAATGGCGGCGCCGGCGACGACCAATACCGCTTCGGTTTAGGCGGCGGCGACGACCGCATCCTCGACAGCAGCGGCACCGACCGTATTGTGTTTGGCGCAGGTATCAGTGACGCACAAATCATCGCTAGCCGTGTCAATGGCGAAGTCGTCCTCACCGCTTTCGACGGCAGCAGCATCCGCTTTGCCGAACTGGGCGTCGGCAGCTATGCGGTCGAGCAATTCCAGTTTGCCGACGGCACGATCAAGGATGCATTCTGGGTAAGGACCTTGCTTGATGTTGCTCCCGTTGCCGTCGACGACACGGCAAGCGCTAGAACGGCTGAGGCCGACGGCGCTAATAATGGCATTTCCCCGCTGACCACCACCAGCCCCGGCGTCACCATTTCCGGCAACACCGTCATCAAGACCGGAGGCTCGAATATTGCCAATGACGGCGATGCCTACAGCAGCGTCGGATTTACCGGCAGCGCCTATGTTTCGGCGCGCGCGGGCCAGACCAGCATGGACAGCATGTTCGGCCTGAGCGCCACCCCCACGGCCGATACAGAGTTTGCTTCGATCGACTATGCCTGGTACCCGGGATCGTCCGGCGATCTTAATATCTTCGAACACGGCGCTTACATTGGCGCTTTCGGTACCTACAACACCAGCGATGTCCTGGCTATCGCTTACGAAGGCACCAGCGTGCGCTACCTGAAGAACGGCGCGGTGATGCGCACCGTCAGCACAGCCCCGGACCGGACCTTCTATTTCGACTCCTGCCTCCATCAGATCGGGGCCACCTTCAACGATGTCCAGTTCGGTAGCGGCCTGCTGATGACAGCCAGCGCCGCGGTCAGCGTCTACGGCAACTCGGTCGGCAAGACCGGGGGCGCGAACTCTTTCTGGGGCGATGCGGACGCCTACAGCCGCATTGGACTCACCGGCAGCGCCTATGCTTCCGCGCGAGCCAGCCAAACCAACCTGCACGGCATGTTCGGCCTGAATAGCGATCCGACCGGCGACGGCAACTATACCTCGCTCGACTACGCCTGGTACCCGGCCGCAGACGGCATCCTCCAGATTCGCGAAAGTGGCGTCTACGTCGGTAGTTTCGGTGCCTACAGCACCAGCGACGTGCTGGCGGTCGCTTACGAAGGCACCCACGTGAGCTACCTGAAGAATGGCGTCGTCATGCGCACGGTCGACACCGCCGCGAACCAAACCTTCTACTTCGACTCCAGCTTCTACAATACCGGGTTCACGCTGAACGACGTCCAATTTAACAGCGGCGGCATCAATCCCAGCGGCAACGTGCTGGTCAACGACACCGACGTTGACGCCGGGGATAGCAAAACCGTCATCGGGGTGAGCTTTAACGCGTCCGCCGGCAGCCTGGGCCAAGCCACCGCCGGTAACTACGGCAGCCTGACCCTCAACCCCGACGGCAGCTACCGCTATGTTGTTGACAACAATAACGCCCAGGTCCGGGCGCTGAATGTCGACAGCACGCCGCTGAGCGAGACATTCACCTATACGATCCGGGATGCCGTCGGCTTGACCGGCACCGCCACCCTGACCGTCCGCGTCCGAGGCTTAGACGATGCCAGCGTCGTGGTTGCCGATACCGTTGCCGGTCTGGAAGACAGCACAATGACCGGCAACGTACTCAGCAACGACAGCGATGTGGATAACACGCTGACCGTGGCCGGCTTTACCGTCGCGGGAAACAGCACTCATTACAGTGCGGGCCAGACCGCGGCCATTGCCGGCATCGGCAGCCTGACGCTCAATAGCGACGGCGGCTATAGCTTCACGCCGGCCGCTAATTGGAACGGCATCGTACCGCAGGTCACCTACACCACGAACACCGGTTCCAGTTCGACGCTGAGCATGAGCGTCACGCCAGTCAACGATGCGCCTATTGGGGGCAATGATAGCGCCAGCGCGATCGGCAGTAGCTTCCTTTCGCTACAAACGACAACCAGCGCGGCCGTCACTTTCTACGGCCATTCCGTCAGCAAGACCGGGGGGGCGAACGCCTCCAATGGCGGGGACGCTTATAGCAGCACCGGCTTCACCGGCAGCGCTTATGTTTCGGCGCGTGCGAGCCAGATCAACCTGGATGGCATGTTCGGCCTGAACACCGACCCGGCGACCGACAGCAGCTATGTTTCGCTCGACTATGCCTGGTATACGGGATCGTCCGGCGACCTCAATATCTTCGAAAGCGGCGCCTACGTCGGCGCTTTCGGCACCTACAACACCAGCGACGTGCTGTCGGTCGTCTATGACGGCGGCACCGTGCGTTACTTGAAGAACGGCGCGGTAATGCGCACGGTCAACACGGCCGCGAACCAGACCTTCTACTTCGATTCCAGCTTTTACCATACCGGGTTCACACTGAACGATATCCAGTTCGGCAGCGCCCCGTTGGTCACAACCTCCGCCGCGGTCAGCGTTTACGGCAACTCGGTCGGCAAGAGCGGCGGCACCAACGCTTTCTGGGGTGATGCGGACGCCTACAGCCGCACCGGCTTCACCGGTAGCGCCACGGTTTCGGCGCGAGCAAGCCAAACCAACCTGCACGGCATGTTCGGCCTGAATAGCGATCCGACCGGCGACGGCAACTATACCTCGCTCGACTACGCCTGGTACCCGGCCGCAGACGGCATCCTCCAAATTCGCGAAAGTGGCGTCTACGTCGGCAGTTTCGGCGCCTACACCACCAGCGACGTGCTGACGGTCGCCTATGACGGCGGCACCGTGCGCTACCTGAAGAACGGCGCGGTGATGCGTACGGTCGAGACGGCCGCGAACCAAACCTTCTACTTCGACTCCAGCTTCTACAATACCGGGTTCACGTTGAACGACATCCAATTTAACAGCACCGGCATCAATCCCAGCGGCAACGTGCTGGTCAACGATACCGACGTCGACGTAGGCGATAGCAAAACCGTCACCGGCGTCAGCTTTAACGCGTCCGCCGGCGCCTTGGGCCAAGCCACCGCCGGGAATTACGGCAGCCTGACCCTCAACGCCGACGGCAGCTACCGCTATGTTGTCGACAGCAATAACCTCCATGTACAGGCGCTGAGTACCGGCAGCACCCCGTTGAGCGAGACCTTCACCTACACGCTACAGGATGCCGCCGGCCTGACCGGCACCGCCACCCTGACCGTCAGCGTCCGGGGCGTAAATAATGTATCGATTGGCAATAGCACGGCAAGCATCGGCAATGATAGTTATCTGCTCAAGCGCGGCTACGGCAGCGGCACTATCCGGGAGAATGACGCCACAGCCGGTAATATCGACATCCTGAACTGCGGCAGCGATATAGCCTCCAGCCAGCTCTGGTTCCGCCAGGTCAACAACGATCTTGAAGTGAGCGTGGTCGGCAGCACCGACAAAACGACGCTAATAGATTGGTACAGCGGTTCGGCTTATCACGTCGAACAGTTCCAAGCCGGCGACGGCAAACTGTTGACCGATGCCAATGTGGACGCTTTGGTTCAGGCCATGGCCGCTTTCGCGCCGCCGTCAGCAGGTCAGACCATATTGCCCCAAGACTACCAGACCGCATTAGCGCCGGTGTTGGCGGCGAACTGGCGATAGATGGGGTAAGTAGGGCGCTCACTACAGCCGTCCCATTGGCTAACCGAGCGCCGGCACATTTTTTTGCCTGCAATCATTGGCTCAATAAAGAAGACGGCCAGCCCCAGTTAAAACAATTAGGGATGCTTGGACAAGTGCCGTAGCAAAGACCTTCCAGGTTTATAAAACCTGGAAGGTCTTAACTGAGGCTCAAACCCCCAGTTACAAATAAAGTTAATAAAGTATGAATGTACATTACGAGGAAATGATTTCCTCATCTGACCCCGGCCCTCCGCTTGACACGGGCCTTACCTGCCTGCTGATGCTGGCAAATTTACATGAAGTAGCCGCCGATGAGGCGCAGTTGCGTCATGCTTTCGGCGCCGAACCGTTCACCCAGGAAACTTTCCTGCTCGCCGCCAAATCCTTGGGGTTGGCGGCCAAGGCGGTGCGTCAGGATATTGCCCGTCTCGATAAGGCCCCGTTGCCTGCGGTGGCCGAGGATAGGGAAGGGCGGTTTTTTATTGTCGGCAAGTTCGATCCCGGCGAAGCGCCCCAGCCGGCACAAGCTGCCGCGGCGGCAATCAACCCGGAGGCTTCCCCGGCCCGTGTGTTGATCCAGCGTCCCGGCGAACCTCCGGCTGTCCTGCGCTTGGCCGATTTTCTCGCCACTTGGACCGGAGAATTGATTTTCCTGACCAGCAAGGCCAGTTTTGCCGGTGAAGTCGCCCAGTTCGACTTCACTTGGTTCATTCCCGCCGTGGTCAAATACCGCCGGTTACTGGCGGAAGTCCTGCTAATTTCCTTGGTGCTGCAACTGATCGGTTTGGCGACGCCTCTGTTCTTCCAGGTGGTCATGGATAAAGTGCTGGTCAACCATGCGATGAAGACCTTGAATGTGATCGCTATCGGCCTGATTTGCGCGACGCTGTTCGAGGCGGTGCTCACCGGTATCCGTACTTGGGTATTCGCCCACACCAGCAGCAAGATCGATGTGGAATTGGGCGCACGGCTGTTCAGGCACTTGCTCAATCTGCCGCTGGCCTATTTCGAGACGCGGCGGGTCGGCGATTCGGTAGCGCGTATCCGCGAATTGGAGAGCATCCGTGCATTCCTGACCGGTAACGCGATGACGCTGGTGCTGGACTTGCTGTTCTCGTTCATTTTTCTCGGCGTCATGTTGTGGTACAGCGTTTGGCTGACCTTGATCGTGGTGGCGTCCATCCCTTTATATATTGCCTTGTCGGTGTTATTCACGCCGGTGATTCGGGAGCGCCTGAACGACAAGTTCAACAAGGGCGCGGAAAACCAGTCGTTCTTGGTGGAAACCTTGAGCGGCATGGGCACGGTTAAAGCCATGGCATTGGAGCCGCGCTGGATCGGTAAATGGGAAAAGCAACTCGCCGCCTACGTCAGCGCCGGGCTGTCGGCCACCAATGTGTCAACCATCGCGGGCGGCGGCGTTACCTTGGTCAGCAAGCTGGTGACGGCGGGCATTATGTGGATGGGAGCCACGTTGGTGATCGACCACAAAATGACGGTCGGCGAGCTGATTGCTTTCAACATGCTGTCCGGGCAGGTGGCTTCGCCTATTTTGCGCTTGGCGCAGTTGTGGAACGAATTCCAGCAGGTCGGCATTTCCATGAGCCGTTTGGGCGATATTCTCAATGCCCGCACTGAAGTCGCCGGGCAAAAGACCCGTATTCCGCGCATTGAAGGCGCTATCGAGTTCGACCAAGTGTCGTTCCGGTACCGGCCCGATGCGCCGGATGTTATCCGCGGCGTCAACCTTAAAGTCGCTCCCGGCGAAGTGATCGGCATTGTCGGCCGTTCAGGTTCGGGCAAAAGCACGCTGACCAAGCTGGTGCAGCGCCTGTATGTGCCGGATCGCGGACGGGTATTGGTCGATGGACAGGATATTGCCATTATCGACACCGCATCCTTACGCCAGCAGATTGGCGTGGTATTGCAGGAAAACACCCTGTTCAACCGTTCCATTCGCGACAATATCACGCTGTCCAATCCGGCGCTGCCGATTGAAGCCATCATTGCCGCAGCCAAGCTGGCCGGGGCGCATGAATTCATCTGCGAACTGCCGGAAGGCTACGATACTCATGTGGGCGAACACGGCACCGGGCTTTCCGGAGGCCAGCGCCAGCGTATCGCCATTGCCAGGGCGCTAATCTCCAACCCGCGCGTGTTGATTTTCGACGAGGCCACCAGCGCGCTCGATTATGAGTCGGAGAAGATCGTCCAGGACAATATGCGCAGTATTTGCCAAGGGCGCACGGTGCTGATTATCGCGCATCGGCTTTCCGCGGTGCGCGAGGCGAATCGCATCATTGTCATGGAGCGCGGACAGATTGCCGAAGAGGGCAGGCACGCCGAACTTATCCGCAGGCCGGACGGCATTTACGCCCATCTTTACCAGTTGCAGATGGGGGCGGTGGAAATATGAAGATTGGACTCAGGCAGGCCGCTTATGCGGAACTGCTGCGCCGTTACCGGGACGTCTTTGCTTACTACTGGGAGCGGCGCAAACAACTTTCCGGCCCGGATCTTAAAGCCCACGAGGCCGAGTTCCTACCGGCGGCTTTGTCGCTTCAGGAAAAGCCGGTGTCCCCGTCCGGGCGTTGGGTGGCGCGTATTCTGATGCTGTTAGTGTGCGTGTTGCTGGTGTGGTCGGTGCTGGGACGCGTCGATATCATCGTCAATGCGTCCGGCAAGATTATTCCCAGCGCTTATACCAAAACCATCGCTTCGGTGGATGTCGCCAGCGTCCGCGCCATTCATGTCGAAGAGGGGCAGATTGTCAATGCCGGCGACTTGCTGATTGAATTGGATGCCAGCGCTACCGATGCCGAACGCGACAAGGCGGAAGGCGAGCATGCCGAGGCCATGATCCAGGTGGCTCGGGCGCAAGCCTTGATCGATGCGGTGGACAAGGGCAAACGGCCGGTGTTGCCGAACATCGACGGGGTGGCGGCGGATAAGCTATTGGAGGCTAAACGGCATTTGGAGGGACAGTATCGGGATTATCAAGCCAAGATACAGCGTGTCGACGGCGATATTGTCCGCTATAGCGAGGCGCTACCTTTGGCGGCGCAACGGGCGCGGGATTACCAGGTCTTGGCGGAAAACCATGATGTCGCGGTGCATGCCTATCTGGAAAAGGAGCAAGCCCGTATCGATTTGCAAGGGCAATTGACCGATGCCCGTAACCAGCGGGCGGCGCTCATTGCCGAAACCCGCAAATTGGCGTTCGACGCCTTGGCCGAAGGGGCAAAGACCGCCGGAGCCACGGAGCAGGATGCCTTGCGCGCCGATTCCCGCAGCCGCCTGCTCAAGCTCACCGCGCCGGTGGCCGGGACTGTGCAGCAAATGACCGTGCATACGGTAGGCGGCGTCGTGCCGGCTGCGCAGCCGCTGATGCAGATTGTGCCTTTGGACCGCTCTGTTGAAGTCGAAGCGACCCTGGAAAATAAAGACATCGGTTTCGTTAATGACGGGCAGCCGGCGGAAATCAAGGTCGATGCTTTTGAATACACCAAGTACGGCACTGTTTCTGCTATTGTCAGCCATGTCTCGCGCGATGCGGTAGAGGATGAGAAAAGAGGGCCGATCTATACGGTCAAGTTAGCGATGGATAAGCCCATGCTTAATGTTAACGGTCGCGATATAGTGCTTTCAGCCGGTATGGCGGTGAGCGCGGAAATCAAGACAGGGCGGCGGCGCGTGATTGAGTATGTGCTGGCGCCGCTGTTGCAACATGGACGGGAAAGTTTGCGTGAACGGTGACTTCGGTAGTTTAGTGCCGTAGCGCGCCTTCTCGTCGTTATACACAAGTGTCTGCGAGACGCCGCCATTCCGGCAGGGATGACGGAACCCAGGTACAGGGAGATGAGACTATGTATCAGGACGTAGGCCGGAATAAGCCCGCCCGGCGTCAGCAAGGGCGGGTGTTTCCGGCACTCCAATTGCCGGAAACACCCGTTCTCGCTATCGCTCGAACCGGCTTATTCCGGCCTACTTCGAAATACGAGAGCGCACCTTACGACTGTTAAATGACTTCCCCACGTCAACATCCGTTTAAACCCACCTGATCCGCTTCATCTGTGGCTATTTTTATATGATGGGATGAGCCTAACGTTCATCCCTATAACAACCTTATATTATTTTTCATTGAAATCTAACACTTACACTAACAAGCCCAACAAATTTCTGTCCGTGTTATTGCTAGCCGCTTCATGCAGCGCACAGGCGCTGGATGTTCCGGATCTGTTCGAGGATCCGTTGTTTTCCCGTCCGCCGGTGCTTGATGCGGGTCCCACCTTGCCGAACGACGGCGCGCCGGTGCCTTGTCCTGCCACTAAGGATTTCAGCTTGCCGCTGGCGCTGGGCGAGGCGGTGGATCTTGCATTGTGCAACAATCCGAAAATCAAGATGACTTGGGCCGGTATCAAGGTACAGGCAGGCGCACTGGGCGAGGCGCGTTCAGCTTACTTGCCTACCGTTTCAGGAACGGTCAGCGGCTTGCATAACCACACCACCTTCCCAGGGACAACAACCCCGGCTACGTCAAAGGATGGCGATACCCTCTACGCGAGCCTATCCTGGCGTCTATTGGATTTCGGCGGCCGCGCCGCCAATCATGAATTGGCGGAAAAACTACTGGAAGCCGCGCTGGCCAGTCATGACGCCGAATTGCAGAAAATGTTGGTTAGCGTCATTCAGGCTTACTTTGACGCGGTCACCGCGAGAGCAACGCTAATCGCCCGCAACGAAGCCGTTCGCATTGCCCAGGCGACGCTCGACACAGCGCGCAGGCGCGAAGCCTCGGGCGCCGCGCCCCAAAGCGATACGTTGCAAGCCGTCACCGCGTTGGCTCATGCTGCGCTGAGCCAGCAGCGGGCGCAAGGGGACAATAGCAAAGCGCTTGCGGTATTGGTGCAGGCGATGAGCGTGCCGACTCATACGCGCGTCATCCTGCCCGAGACCATGGACGAGTTCCATGCCGAAACGGCGAAAGACCTGGATACCTGGATCGCCGAGGCGGAGCAGCGCCATCCGGCGATTATCGCCGCGCGCGCCCAGTGGGAGGCGGCGGGGCGCAAGGTATCGGCGGTGCGTTCCGAGGGATTGCCTACCCTGGACTTTACAGCCAACTATTACGAGAACGGCTATCCCAATCAAGGTTTACAGGCGACGCAAACGCAGGTCAGCACCGTCGGCCTGGTCCTGACGGTGCCGTTGTTTGAAGGTTTTTCCAGAACGTATAAGGTTAGAGGCGCACAGGCGCAAGTAGAACAGCGTGAAGTGGAATTGCTGGATACCCGGCAACAAGTGCTGACCGAGGTGGTCAAAGCCCATGCCGATGCAGTGTCGTCGCTGGTAAACCTGCATTCGTCGGGTGAGCTGCTTAAGGCGGCGCAAGCGTCCCAGGCAAGCTCGATACGGCGCTACGACAAGGGGGCGGCCGACGTTTTAGAGGTGCTCAACACCCAGTCTGTGTTGGCGGAGGCTGGGCAGGAGCGCCTCCGGGTCATGGCGGAATGGCGTTCGGCAAGGCTGCGCCTGATGGCTAATGCCGGTGCGCTGGGGCGGGCTATGATTGGTTCCGCGGAATCCTCGCGATGAACATTTGTTTTTGTCGGAAGTGTGTGCGGATAAGAAAGCAATGATTGGCAAAACAACTTTAGATCAACAGATCCAATATCAATCTCTCTGCATGTATCTGGTACAATATTTCACTTTTTAAAACGGCGGAGTGCAGGCTTTGCGCTGGTTCCCAAGCTCCGGCTTGGGAACCCAGTTAGCGAAGCTCCAGCTTCGCGAGTCGGGAAGCTGGAGCTTCCAAGACTGCATTCCCAATGCTGGAGCTTGGGAACGAGCGAATCCGTGTTCTATTGGGCATACGCTGAATAGTTACTTTTATTTTTATAAAACGCCGGGCAGTTCGCCGTTTTGTTCAAGCTTGTATTCGTCTTATATGTTGATTTTATTAGGATAAAATTGTGCCGTATGCTTTAAATGCCGTTAAAAGTAGCGGATTACAGATGATGGCTACAAAAAATGTGGCAGCGGTAAATGCACCAATCCGGCCTTTATTAAAGACTATTTGGAGCGGAACCACCTTTTCTCAAAGGCATGAAATATAAAATGACCCTGCCGAACCCAGTGTTACCCTGGCAACAGCCACAGTGGGAGCATCTTCGCAGTTATATTGCGCAAAAACGCATTCCGCAGGCATTGCTCATTAGCGGCAATAAAGGCTTAGGCAAACAGCAGTTAGCCAATCAATTCGCCGGTGCCTTGTTTTGCGCAACACCGCAGGCTAACGGCATCGCTTGCGGCTTTTGCAGCAGCTGTTTGTTGGTTAATGCCGAAACCCATCCCGATTTTATTCAAGTGCAGCCCGAAGAACCGGGTAAAGGCATCACTATCGGGCAGATACGCAGCCTGATCGTCCGGTTAACCTTAAAGCCCCAGTTCGATACTTATCGCGTCGTTATCATCAATCCGGCCGACAAGATGAACAATGCCGCGGCGAACGCCTTCTTAAAATGCCTGGAAGAGCCGACCGAGCGCACCCTGATCATATTAGTCACTGAAAAGCCGGCCAAATTACCGGCGACCATCATCAGCCGTTGTCAAAAACTGACGATAGCGACGCCGGATAAGGAAACCGTCATCGATTGGCTGGCGGAAACATTGCAGTGTAATGCCGATGCCCACAAAACACTGCGCGGCAATGTCGCTTTAGCACAGGGCGCGCCTTTGCTGGCGCTGGATTATGCCAATGATGAAACCTTAAGCTTGCGTAATGACTGTTTCAGCGCATGGACCGCGATAGCCAGGCAACTTAAATCCCCGGTCATTGTCGCCGAAGACTGGCACAAGCTGCCGGCATCGCCGCTAATATTCTGGATGACTTCCTGGGTTATCGATTTGATTAAGTGTTCATATCGCGCCCAAGTTGAAAACCTATACAATCCGGACCTGAATAGACAGTTGCAAGAACTATCCGAACGGCTAGAATTAAAAGGGCTTTATAAATTTTACGATTTATTATTGCTCAGCCGGCAACGGCTGGATACGCAAATAAACAAGCAGTTATTGTTTGAAGAAATTTTAATCCAATGGCACGAACTTAACCGGAGTAAATGACCATGGCAGATGCAGCGCCCGGACAAGGCATATTGTCCCTTTCGATTAAAGATAAAAACGCTTTGTACGCGGCTTATATGCCTTTTGTTACCAACGGCGGGCTATTTATTCCTACCAATCGCGAATACTCCATGGGACAGGAAGTGTTTATGCTGCTTAATTTAATGGAGGAAACCGAACGCTTGCCGATAGCCGGAAAAATAATCTGGATAACGCCGCCCGGTTCGGACGGCTATAGGGCCAGCGGCGTCGGCGTGCAATTCAGCGACCAGGACGGCGGCACCTCGCGCAACAAAATAGAAAACTATTTGGCCGGTTCTTTAGAGAGCGACCGTGCGACTCATACAATGTAAAGATCGTAGGGGCAGTCCCTTGTGGTTGCCCTAAATCCACCATTATCCGGGCAATCCCTTGTGGTTACCCTAAATCCACCATTATCCGGGCAATCACAAGGGATTGCCCCTACATTCCGATAATTCATGTTAATAGACTCCCATTGCCATCTGGATCGTATCGATCTGGCACCCTATCAAAACGATTTTTCCTGCTTCATGCACGAAGCGGCCAATAGCCAAATCGAACATATGCTATGTATTGCTATAGATTTGGAATCTTATCCGGCCATGCTGGATTTGGCTGCTCCTTATCCGCAAATATCCGTGACTGTAGGCGTGCATCCCAATAGCCAAGACGGTCACGATCCCAGCGCCGAAGAACTGATTGCTTTAGCTCAATCGGATAAAGTCATCGGCATCGGCGAGACCGGCTTGGATTATTTTCGCAGCGAAGGCGATTTAGACTGGCAGCACCAACGTTTCAGGAATCACATTAACGCCGCAAAAGCATTGAAAAAACCGCTGATTATCCATACCCGCGAAGCCAAACACGATACCCTGAGGATTTTGCAAGAAGAAGGCGCTAGTGAAGTAGGCGGCATTATCCACTGTTTCACCGAAGACTGGGAGTTTGCCCAACAAGCGCTGGATTTGAATTTCTACATTTCCTTCTCCGGCATCGTCACTTTCAACAGCGCCAAGGAAATCCAGGAAGTCGCTAAAAAAGTGCCTGCCGACCGTTTCCTGATCGAAACCGACTCGCCCTACCTGGCGCCGGCGCCGTTCCGCGGCAGACCCAACTACCCAACTTATGTGCGCTATGTTGCAGAGAAGTTAGCGGAATTACGCGGAACGACGGTCAATAAAATCGCGGAATCATCGACCGAAAACTTCTATAGGTTGTTCAAACTTGGGTTGGCTTAGCTGATTGCCGATCATCGGTTCTTGCCTGTTCCTAATAGAGTTCACGTCCTACAACATTAGCCTTTTCAATTGTAAGGTAATTCCTACTTGGCTTCGGATTATACTGATTGTGACGATTAGGCGATTGGTTTACAGTCAGCGCCACGCAATAGCTGCAACGGATTGTGGCGGAGGCCGGCTCATTCAATACGGCCCATTAGCCGAAGTGCCGCCGACGGCGGATTTTTCCTCAACATAAATTGTCTTTTAGAGGGAATATGTTCAGAAATTTAAAGATGAGTATGAAGCTTGGCTTTGGTTATGGTATTGCCATTCTGGTTCTTACGGCAATTGGCGGATTTTCATTATTTACTTTCCAGCAAGTTGACGACCGCTGGAGAAATCTGGATGCGAGCATTAACGCCCAGAAAGATTTGTTGATCGACGGTAACCGCGCCTTGGGCGATGCCATTCACCACTTCAAGAATTATGTGTTGCGCGGAGGGGAATACGAAAATAAATTCTCCGCGGATTTAGGGGAAATCAAACGTATCACCGGCGTATACCGCGCCATCCCCAATGTGGCGCAGGAAGAACATGTATTGCTGGATGAAATCGATGCCTCTGTCGAGATATACCGGAATGCGATGGGCAAGCTGGTTGAAATGCGTAGCGCAAAACTGAGTATCGAAGCAATGGACAAAGGCATTCAAGGCGCGGACAAACCCATTTATACGGCATTTGCAAAGCTTCGCAAACTGCTCGAAAAGGTTTCCGCCGACGAAGCCAGCCGGTTTAGCAAGCAACTCAATAATGCCAAAACCGATGTTGCGGTGATGGTGGTGGTTGCCTTGATATCCTTGGCGGCTCTGGCTGTATTGATTACCCGTGCGATTGTTCTACCTATGCGCCAGGCGCTAAACATCGCGCAACAAATCGCTAAAGGCGACCTGACGGCCAAGATCGATACGATCAGCCGGGACGAGACCGGTCAGGTGCTGGCCGCCATGCAGAACATGACGGTCTTGATCCAACGCATGGTTAACGATATCGAAACGCTGTCAAAAGCCGCGGCCGCCGGCAAGCTTTCCATCCGTGCCGATGCCGGCAACCATCAGGGCGATTTCCGCAAGATCGTCGAAAGCTTTAACGCAACCTTGGACAGCATTGTTTTGCCGCTTAGCGAAACAATTGAGGTGCTCAATCGGGTTGAACAGGGCGACCTGATCCATACCGTTAACGGCGATTATCAAGGCCGGCTCGGCGACCTCAAGGACACCGTCAACAATACCATCGATAAACTCTCGCAAACCATTAGCGAAGTGATTAGCGCCGCCGGCCAGCTCGGCAATGCCTCCGAACAGATCAGCGTCACGGCGCAATCGCTGTCGCAAGCATCCAGCGAACAGGCCGCCAGCGCCGAGGAAGCCAGCGCCTCGGTCGAACAGATGTCGGCGTCGATCAACCAGAACACCGAAAACGCGAAAGTGACCGACGGCATCGCGGCCCAAGCCAGCACCGAGGCGGTGCAAGGCGGCGAAGCGGTTAAAGAGACAGTGACGGCGATGAAGAGCATCGCCAACAAAATCGGCATCATCGATGACATTGCCTACCAGACCAACTTATTGGCGTTGAATGCGGCGATTGAAGCGGCCCGAGCCGGCGATCACGGCAGGGGCTTTGCGGTGGTCGCGGCCGAAGTCCGGAAATTGGCCGAACGCAGCCAAGTTGCGGCCCAGGAAATCGGCGAGCTGGCTGAAAGCAGCGTCTCGACGGCCGAAATCGCCGGTAAGCTGTTGGATACCATCGTGCCGTCGATCAAGCTTACGTCCGACTTGGTGCAGGAAATCGCCGCCGCATCCGAGGAACAATCGTCCGGTGCGGGCCAGATCAATGCTGCGATGGATCAATTGAACAAAATTACCCAGCAAAACGCCTGTTCGGCCGAAGAACTGGCCGCGACCTCGGAAGAAATGAGCGGACAAGCCGCGCAACTGCAAGAGTTGATGGCGTTTTTTACTGTGGCCGGCAGCGCTTGAGGCGGGGCATCGACAGCCTTCAAGGCCAAATTGTCTAAACCTGCGGCCAAAAAAGCGGTATTGGCAAAAACAGAGCGCCCAACGAAGCCGAATTCGTCGGGTTTAGGATGCCGATATGAATGCCATTGTAGCAACCGGCTGTTGCCGAGAAACGCATTGCTACGGATATAATCCGCAGCAATGCAGGTGCGAAGCTGTTAGACGGACTCGATCAAGCTCGGATCGTAGTCTTCCGGCGCTTCGTAGCCGAGCAGGTTCAGCACGGTTGCCGCAATATTCGACAGGCCCGCCGCCGGCAAATCCTGGCGCAGTTTGTAGCCCGGATTGTCTTCCCCTGAGATCAGCACGAACGGCACCGGATTTAATGTGTGCGCGGTTTTGGCTTTGGTGCGGCCTTCGGCGTCGCGAGTGACGTTGCCTTTTTTATCCAACTCGTACATTTCGTCGGCGTTGCCGTGATCGGCGGTGATAATGGCCGTGCCGTTCATTTCCAAAATGACTGGAATCAAGCGCGCCAATTGCAAATCAAGTCCTTGCATCGCGGTGACCGCCGCTTCGAAATTGCCGGTATGGCCGACCATGTCGCCGTTGGCGTAGTTGACCCGCAGGTAGCGGTATTTGCCGCTACGCACCGCGTCGATCAATGCATCGGTGATTTCGGCGCATTTCATCCACGGACGTTGTTCGAACGGCACCACGTCGCTGGGGATTTCGACATAGGTTTCCAAGGATTCGTCGAATTTGCCGGAGCGGTTGCCGTTCCAGAAATAAGTCACGTGGCCGTATTTTTGCGTCTCGCTGATCGCATATTGCGAAATGCCGCTCTTGGCCAGGTATTCGCCCATGGTTCTATCGATTGCCGGCGGCTGTACCAGAAAGCGCGGCGGCAATTTGGTGTCGCCGTCGTATTGCATCATACCGGCATAGGTGACTTTCGGCAGCGGGCCGCGTGCAAACGCGGTGAAATTTTCTTCGGTAAAGGCGCGGGAAATTTCAATGGCGCGGTCGCCGCGGAAATTGAACAGCACCACTGCGTCGCCGTCGACAATCGGTCCCAAAGGTTTGCCGTCTTTGGCGATGACGAAGCCGGGCAAATCCTGGTCGATAACGTTCGATTCGTTGCGGTAGGTGACGATGGCCTCATGAGCGCTGGCAAATTGCCGGCCTTCGCCGCGCACGTGGATGTCCCAGCCGCGCTGCACCATGGCCCAGTTTGCTTCGTAGCGGTCCATCGTGATGGTCATGCGGCCGCCGCCGGAAGCAATCGCGACGTCGAAATCGGCGCTACGCAAGCCGTCCAGGTAGGCTTCGAACGGATCGACGTAATCCAGCGCGGAGGTTTCGCCAACGTCGCGACCGTCCAGCAGGATATGCAGCCGCACCTTGGACACACCTTCTTTTTTGGCTTGGTCCAGCATCGCGCGCAGATGGTCGATATGGGAATGCACGTTGCCGTCGGAGAACAGGCCGATGAAATGCAGCGTGCCGCCTTGTTTGGCGGTCGCGATAACGTCCTTCCAAGCTTGGCCTTGCCACAAGTGGCCGCTGGCGATGGACTCGGCGACCAGCTTGGCGCCTTGGGCAAACACGCGGCCCGCGCCAATCGCGTTGTGGCCGACTTCGCTATTGCCCATGTCTTCGTCGCTGGGCATGCCGACCGCGGTGCCATGCGCGAGCAAGGAAGTCATAGGAAAATTCGCCATCAGTTTATCCAGCATCGGTGTGCGCGCGGTTTTGACCGCATCGCCGTCTTCGCGCGGAGAGATGCCGACGCCGTCAAGCACGATGGTGACGACAGGGCCGGGGCAAGCGGAAAAGCAGGAGGATTTTTCTAATTTCATATTATTGTGGAAAATCGGGGTGGATGGAAACAGGGCCTTAAAGGCATTAGGCGGCTATTTTATCAGGAAACGCCGCCAAGCAGATACGCTAAACGAAGTTAAGAAGAGGCTGTGAAAGTATTATCCAAACCGGTTTAAAGCTTATTCACCACGAAGACGCGAACGACTCACGGACGCAGGAGGTAGGCGGAAAACCGCTCCTCGGCTGTAAGTCAACAGCGTTGAAGCGGGATGTTTGAGCGAACGGGAAAGCGGTTTAGCGGCGGGACGGGATTGGCTTATGCCGGCGACGTAACCCGTTCCAGCGCCCGGTCGATTTCGTCAAAAGTATTATAAAAATGCGGCGAGAAGCGTATGCCGCCGCCGCGCAAGGCGCAAACTACGCCGCTTTGCTGCAAATGTTTATATAACGCGTCATTTGTAACCGTCCGGTGTTTAAAAATGACAATGCCGGATTTCAGCCGGGCTTGCTTGGCCGACAATAAAACCAACTGCTCGTTGTTAGCAACCGCATCGATTAAATAGCCGGACTTTTGTAAAACCTGCGCTTCGACCGCGTCCATGCCTGTTTCCAGCAGTAAAGACAAACTGGCGGAAAAAGCATGGATGCCCAGCATATTGGGGCTGCCGCATTCGAAGCGGCGGGCGGTGGGATGGACTTCCCACGGCTGGTTTTCATAATTATGAATGTCTTTCATCATGTGCCAGCCGTATTGGGTCAGCTTTAGCTTATCCCTGGCTGCGGGTGTGGTGTAAAAAACGCCCAGTCCTTCAGGGCCGAACATCCACTTATGGCCGTCGGCCATCACAAAATCGGCCTGGCAGGCCTGGACATCGAACTGCACCGCGCCCAGGCTTTGGATCGCATCAATGCAAAACAAAATGCCGCGCTGTTTACAGAACGCGCCGATGCGTTCCAAATCCATGCGCAGGCCTGAGGCGAACTGTATCGAGCTGATCGTCAGCAAGCGGGTGTCGGCGTCCACCAGCGCAAACAACGCATCCTCCGGCGTATCGGCGCTGTAGAGGTCGGCTTGGCGGAACTCGACGCCCTGATCGGCCAAGGATTCCCAAGGTAGTCTGTTAGAGGGAAATTCTTCATTGCTGGAGACAATATTGTCGCCGGCTTGCCATGATAAACCGTAGGCGACGAACGACAAGGCTTCCGAGGTGTTTTTGACCAGCGCGATGTCGTCGGCGGAAGGCGCATTCAGTAAAGCCTGTAATTGGCGGCGCAATTCGGCTTCCTTATCCAGCCAGTCCAGGTAAAAGTGCGAGCCGTAACGGGTGTTCTGTTCGGCAAACTTGATTACCGCATCGCCGGTTCTTTTCGGCCAAGGGCCTACCGCGGCATGGTTAAGATAAATTAATTCGTCGGTCAGGGGGAATTCAGGGTGTTTCATGGCATTCATCGTGGTTGGTTAAATATTTAAGACAGTATTAATGGCGATTGCGGCCCTTACTGTCCGAGAGTAATAACACAAAAAATACGCTGTTTAGTATTGACGGCGCTTTTCAGCTTCGGGGTGTGCTTCACTGGGTTCAATATATCGTATTTGAAAATCGAGTTACACTAATTGAACGATATGCGCGAGAGGGTGTTTCTTTCCCATGGGCAAAAGAGTTCGGCCGACAATGCCCGGAACCGGATTTTGCAAGCGCGAAGTCGAGAACGTGAGCTAAATGTAATCGATAAAAGTTCGACGACTAAACCGGAGCTCAGGAGGGAGTTTTGGGAGGGTAAAAATTGTGGGGTATCCGGCGTTAACTGCGCCGAATACCCCTTTAGGGCTTTGTTATTGGTCTCTACGCAACGTATTGACGAATTCGCGATCGGATACAGGCGTTGCCGCTTTTTGGGCAGCTTGCCATTGCATCCATTGGGTTAGCGATATGGAAAGCTGTAGCGAATAATCCAGCGAGATCCATTTCTTTTGCTCAGGGTTGCTGTAATGAGGCGCACCATCAGGCATGACATTGACGTCGCCGCTTGGGGTTTTCACCGTCATGTTGAACGGCGTTCCCGCCATGACATTGGCAAAATAGAGTGAGTCGATAGCGGAAAAACTGACGCCGTTATTTTCCGTTGCAACCGTGCCTGAGCGATCAAGCCCTTGCGTGGTTAAACCGATAACAGGCGCCACCGATTGCTTGGTGATGGCTGAGAACTGGGACAGTAACGGTGGCGTGGTGAAATTAGTATCAGGTACCGACGCGGTGCCGTGGCAAGACATGCAAGAGCTGTTTGCGTTGTCTGCCGGACCGTTCAGACGGTAGTTGGAACCCAGGTGCCCCATCCGTTGCATGGTGCCGGTACCGCCGAATGAATTCAATTCGTCGACGGTATCCCAGAAAATCACCTCTTCTTTGAAGCCGTTTTTACGTGGATCGGCTGGATAGTTATAGGCGAATTGTCCCGCCGGCGGCGTGTCGTTGCCCCAGATCAGGCCCAGCACGCTCATTCTATGCCATGGATTCTTGACGTTGGCTTTACGGCGGCCGTCTGCGACAAAAGTGCCCAAAACCCAACCGGTTTCTTTCGCCCGGCTGTCGCGGATGGCGATGTCAAATTGCAGTAATTTGACGTCGTTCCATTTGGCAAAATTACGCGGACATTGTTGGCTCTGTTCGACTAGCGAACATTGAGTATCGCCTTCTTTAGTAGCTTTGCATTCGCAAAAGGAAGGCGCGGAAATGTTGGCGTTCCAAACCGGCATATTGGCTACGACCGGCAATTGCTCGATGGTCGCGGTATTGAATAAGGGTTTGGCAATCACAGCGCCTTCGTCGAAGGTGATGTTTTCGGTCGGTATTTTCGCCGTGCCGTCTTTCTGCCAAACTTTTCCTAATGTGTAAGCTGCGGTCTCGTTGAAAATACCGATTGCCCACATTGTTGTTTTCGCGGTTCCCGTTCCCGATTTAATCGAAAACGTAACAGGCGCTTCACGGGTTAAGCCGTGAATAAACTCGCGGCCGCTGAGCGCATCGTATGTTTGAAACGGTATGTGGAACCAAGGACGAACCGGGTTTTTACAGACGTCGAAATCGGATTGCCCTTGCTGGTCAATGTTTCCAGCGAGCGAATATTCAAGAACCAGCTCGGCATATTCTTTGGCCAGCTCCGCTTTTTTAGCCTGGCTGGTTTCGGGATTGAACATTGCGTCGAATTTGGCGGCGCGCCATGGCTGGTTGGCTTTGTCGTCGACCGGTTGGCTTGGATAAGCATCCGACAATTTGAAGACCGAGCCTGAATAGGCGCCTGTCGGGGCATTGGTCAAGTCCTGTCCTTTCCACATCTCCGCAAATTTCGGATTGACGTCTTGCCAATAAGACGGATAAGTCCCCGTGCAAGTATCGACGGGCGTATACGCTTTGTTGGCGGATGATTTGGGGCTTGCAGCTTCGTTCGCAAAGGCCGAACCTGTGATGCACGCGATGCTCACAAGAGCTACGTTAACTAGCATTTTCATAATAAAAATTCCTGTTGGATTTAGATTGCCGATGGCAGGCTGATGACACGGAGGTACTCCGCATAGACCGCGTCTTTCGATGCGGAAATCGCGATATCGATGGCGCTGCCATTGTTGTCGACGATTAATTTTCCTGACTGATCTTTTTCTTCATCAAGTTCCTGGTAGATAGAAACGTTGAATGATTGGGTGGTGACCAGGGCCGGATCGGTAAGCGTGCACGCGGCTAAAGGGTCCCAGAATGACAGAAAGCTGCCGATGCCGGCCGCATTCGCAGGGAAAGCCAGGACCTGGCTAATGAATTTGGCTTGCGGGGTATTAATCGCATTCAAGTCGTCTACGAAAGACTGATCGATAGGAACATCGTTGGTTGCATTAAGCGCAATCAATTGGATCGGGAGTCCGAACTCAAACATAATTTGAGCGCCAAGCGGATCGATAAAGATATTCCATTCGGCGACTTCGTTGTTGTAATACGCATTGTCGCCCAGGGTAGGCATGATGTTGCCCATGGCTCCAGGGGAAACATATTCAGGAAGCAAATTGCCGCCCATCATGACAATCTTGTCGATGCCGCGCTTGATAGCCTCTTGCAATTGAACATTTGTTTTTGCGTTAGAAAATAGGGTGCCGAAGGTAGTACCGCCGCCGATCGACAATACGGTGACGGTATCTTGCGTTTCCAGGAAATATTGCGTCAGCCAATCTTGCGCATCGAAAATATTCGGTGATGGATTGGTGCCGGGAAATGCTGCGTCATAGTGGCAGTCGGCATCTGTGCGTACACTTCCCGGAAACACGTTGCTGTAACGCAACGGGGCCGGGCTACCTTTTAAAATGGGGGTTGACAGGGCTTCTTCGCCAAACAATGTCAACAAATTGGCGACGTTGTTGACACCGTGACTTAAGTGCGCCGCTCCGCAACCCGTTACACTGATCGCAATGACTTCAATGTCGGGATTTTGCAGGAGATATACCATCGCCATGTAATCATCAAAATCGACGTCCGTATCTATAATGACTTTCGTTTTTGTACTCATATTTTTCTTTCTCTCTTTAAATAAAATGGGAACGTCCAGGCAATTTTCAGACGTTAGGTTCAACTTTTATTCAGACTTATCGCCAAACCGAACAGGGGCTGATATTGACACGCCCCCCGTAACAGATAGTCAACGCATCGCAGAGTTTGCATTATTCGATACCACAACAACGCGCACCGTAGCGGTAAAACCTAGCGAATCTCTTGCGCGGACCTTCCGCTTTGATTTCTGCCCTAGAATCACTAGGGCAGGTCTTGCATCCAGTAACTTTCGCGATAGGCTGGATTGCAAGGGCTGGGGATTAGACTCTATCTTTTGTGTTTTTGCAAGTTTTACAGCTCTGCATTAATACTAGTAAATATGTGTTTTTATTACTGAAATATAAGAATAATATAATGTTTTTGCCTTATCTTAAGATCAGGCGATAGGCTTGAATGAGGCTTACGGCACTCCGGTTCCCAACGTGCTCAAGCTGAGAGTCACTCGTGAACGCCGCCTCGACTATTTGCCGGAGGACGGGGCTATCTATGACAGGTCATGCCGTCAATAGGTGTTGCGGCATTTTGTTCTTTCATGTGGATATAAATAATCTCGTAATCGTCCAATTTGCCGATTGCCTGTTCAAGCAACGGTTTTATCGAGGCAATGCGGGGCGCGGCATTAACCGGATGACTAAAAGCCAAATAAATTACAAATATTAAACTGATAAGTTTCATCGTAGCTGCTCCCGTTAAATCTGAAAAATCGTAGTTGTGCATTTCAAAGGGATAAGATCGTGAAAACCGTTCATGCTTCGACAAGCTCAGCACGAACGGTTTTCACAATCGCCTATTGCGGATTTTCAGGTTAAATAGGCGCCACACGATCATCGCTTAGAAAACTGATGTCTGCATACTGACACATGCCTTCTTCATGCTGAAACAGGCTGACCGCAATCAGCCAGACTTTTACGATATTGCCCGGCATGGCTCCGCCTATCGCATTAATGTAGTCCTGGTAAACGTCGCGATCTTCATTAAACCATTCGCCCAAGCCTTGCTGTCCGGAACGGATCACGACATGGGTTTCGCGGTGAGTCCAGGCCGGTATCGGGCAGCGGTAGGACGTTTCCGGCGGCAGTTCGGCGCTCCAGTAATAAGTAATATCCTGACCGTTATCGAACTCGACCGCGATGCTTAGATAATCGTGGGTCGGCAGGGTATCTTCCCGCACAGCGGAGGGCAGGGCATCCATTTTCCATGACCAACGCAGGCGGGTATCCGGTTTAAAGGGCAGGGCGACCGGTTTTTGCAACAGGCCGGAATCGTTGTGAGTGTGGCAACAGATGGCCGACTCTTTCGCCTCTGTCTCGCAGCATTGATAAATCTCGGCAGGGCCTACGAACCACAGGTAATCCCAACCTTCCGGCGGGATTACCGGCGCAACCAAGCGATCGATCTCCATGGCGACCAGGTTGTCCACGTCGCCGTTCTCGGCAAGGCTTTTTAAGCCATCCAGCGTATCGCTCTGCCAGCGGATCAGCAGCACGCCCAGATTACCGGTGACGCTATCGTAGACTTCATCCGGCGTTACCAATTTGCCTGATTTATCGGACCATTCGCCAGGAAAGTAGCTGGCCAGATAAAGCCGTCCCGATTGCGCTACGGTAAAACTATGGCTATCCCTGGTGCCGCGGAATATCTCGCTGTCCGGGCCGATACGAAACCACAGCTGAAAATTGGGTTCCAGCGTAATCGGCAAGTCTTTGAATTGGGTTTGACCAGCGGCGAAAGAGCTAAAATTATCGCCGGCTTCAACATCAAGGCCGGTATCGATCCACGGTTTTTGCTCGGATGGAAGTTCAAAGAAGTGATGTTCGTAAATAACGCCTTGCGCGACATTGTCCAACAATTTGTTAAAACTCGACTTAAATTCAATAACATTCATCGTACGCTCCTCGTTTATGGTTGATAAAGCTCATGAAAATCATGCTGTAAGGATTATAATCAGGTCATCCCCATTAAATCTTGTATAAATCGGCTATGCTGAAACTTTATCCTGCTTATATGCGCTTGTTTATCTGGCGGGGCCGGTCGCTTTATTTCGGCCCATCGGTACATCTGGATGCGCATGCCTATGCAACGGTGGCCTTGCATGTCGGGGTTTACCGGCCGTTCAGGATAAAAATCGCTAACGGCGCATGGCAAAGTTGCCGTTGTGCGATTGTTCCGGCCGGTACTCAACATGAGCTTGATTTTCAAGGCGGCGTACATGGCAAGTTGTTCATTGAGCGGGACAGTTCCGATTTTTTGTATTTCAAGCGCCGGTTTGCCTGTTCGGAGCAATCGCTTTCACTATTCCAGGATGATGAGCTGATCGAACAATTGCGCTGGATTTATGAAATGGATCCCGGCAAAGCCGTTATTGAAAATTGTCTGGACGATTTGCTGGGATGCGATGGCGAGCTGAATTTAGCGCTCGATCCGCGGGTAAAAAATGCTATCGATTTGATTTGCGATGAACCGGACTGCAATTTTTCCCAGCAATACCTGGCCGAAATGGCCGATCTGTCGCCGTCACGTTTTTTACATTTGTTTAAACAGCATACCGATGTTCCGTACCGGCGCTTCAGGACCTGGAAGCGGTTGTTTTTGGCTTTAGATAGCCTGAACGCCACTGACAATATGACCATTGCCGCGCTGGATGCCGGCTTTGCCGATGCGACCCATTTCAGTCACAGCTTTCGCGATACTTTCGGCATCAACCCGGCTTATGTATTTCGGGGCATTAACCGGTTTGAAGTTTAAAGCTGAGCCGCGGATAAGCGCGGATTTATCCGTGCTTATCCGCGTCAACCAGGTCAAGCGCTGATTACGCCTGTTAGCCGGCAGGACGATCCTGTAAACTGAGCAATCGCTTACTTTCATTTAGAAAATTTTAGGGGAATTTATGATTGGATATATCACTCTCGGCACCAACAACTTTGAGCGTGCCGCATCTTTTTACGATGCCTTGCTGGCCGAATTCGGCGCGCAACGCGTCAGGGATACCGAAAGATACATTGCTTGGGGCACGGGGCCGGAGCAGACGGCTTTGAGCATCATCAAGCCTTTCGACGAGAAGCCGGCAACCGTTGGCAATGGCGTTATGGTCGCGCTTTATGCGGGTAATCAGGAGAAAGTGCATGCTGTTTACGAAAAAGCGTTTGAACTCGGTGCAAGCGATGAAGGCGCGCCCGGCCCGCGCGGCGATAACGGTTTTTACGGCGCTTATTTCCGCGATCTCGACGGCAATAAGCTGTGCGTGTTTTGCATTGCCTAGTTTTTAAAGCGTTAGTCAATGATCATCCGCTTTGACGATCCGGTACAACAAGATATTTGGGCAACTATCCGCGCGTTGAACGATGCCTGGACGAAAGGCAACCCGGATGATCTGGCTAACTATTTCCACCGGAACATGGTGGCGATTACCGCCACCGACCGCCTGCGCCGCGAAGGCGGCGCGGCCCGAATTGGGCGATGTGTCGCGCGGCGAAGTCGTTTCGATCAATAACTACTACCGGCTGTTCAAGGATATTCTGACGCCGGTGCGGCTCGACGGTCTCAGGCTGTTGGTGACGCCGTTCCCGCAAGAAGAGTTCAACCCGACCGACGACCGCAAAAGCCGCGAGCCGAGCCTTGGCGTAACTTGTCTTGATTGCCATGTGAACGGCCATACCACCGGCCAATTTCATTTGAGTCCCGACATCCGTCCGCAGGAACGGCGCTTCCGGCTCGATACGGTTAGTCTTAGAGGCGCGTTCAACCAGCAGATTCACAGCTCCAAGCGCAGTCTTCGTTCGGTTGAAGACTTTACCGAGTTTGAACAGCGCACCGCCTATTTTAACGGCGACCAGATTCATGCGATAAAGAAAGGCATGAACAAATGCTGTTAAGTTAAGAGAAAAACAGGCGCTTGGGCGGTAGAGTGAAAAAGCGTACGAGATACATACCGATAGGCAGACCTTCCAGGTTTTGAAAACCTGGAAGGTCTAACCGGCAACGTCCTGAACGGACCGGACGTTTCGAACGGAACAACAGGCCTTGTCCGGCTGGGTTCGAAAGTGACCCAACCATTAAGGATAATTACAAACGTCCCCCATCAAAACACATTGGTGCAACTTTCCCTGACTTCCTTAAGCTCCACCGCAATCTCCCTGCGGATACGAAAATCCCGCCGGGAGTGGACAATGTTGTAAGGAATATTCGGATTTTTTTCATATTTTACCGCGGTGCGGATAATGCCAATCCATTGCCGGTCGTTATCTTCCATTTCTTTAAAGCGGTTACGGATACGCTCCAGCTCCTGGTTGCAGTAAGTGATAAAACCGGCGGCATAAAAAACGCTGTTTTTCAGGTAATCTTGCAACGCCGCCAAATCGCCGTTAATTTCGGCAACAACGGCTTCAAAATTGCCCGGCTCATTGGAAAACATTTTTTCCGTCTCTTCGACGACTTTTTTCACAGGCGCCGGCGCTTCAGCGGTAACCGCATTGACAATATCCTGTATCACCTGATTTTTGGCCATCGGTTTTTCCGTCGCCTTGGCGCGGCTGCTTGTGGCTGTGCTTTGCGTTAACTTCGTCCATAGCCCATAACGCAGATAATGGGTCAGGCCGCCTTCGTGCTTGGCTGCATCGCTGCCTTGATAAAATGCCTCCAGAGTTTTAATTTCAGCGGCGCGCTCGTGCAACAAACGTTCCCTGGCATGCAAGGGTTTGGCGATAAAGGCTTCGACGGCAACCCGGCTGAAACGTAAAAACAGCACTTGAAAACCGTGGCGAATACGCGCCTGTTCAAGCGATTCATCCGTATCGGAATGCAGCAGGGTCTTGCGGACTTCTTCGGTTTCCCACAGCAGGGCTTGAGTTTTAAGCGCAATCTGGTCGATCAGCGCTTGTAACGCTTGCGCCAATTGGTCGGTCAATTCAGTCTCGAATTTTTTCTGGATTTCCCGGAACAATTCCTCGCGAATTTTATAATTGCCTTCGCGCGGATCGGGCATCGAGATAGAGCCGCCCGCGGTATAAATACGTTTCAACTCGTCAGCTTGGGCAGTGTTCAGGTTAGAAAGCAAGAATTCGATTTTTTCATCGTAAGACGAATGCAACGCGGCCAGTTCGTGATGTTCCGAACCTACCGAATCGGCTTCTTGGCGGCCTTGAATCACTTCGGCATACCAAGTATCGAAATCTTTTTTAATGCGTTGCCATTCGCGGCCCCACCATTGATTAAAATCCCTGCCGAGTAAATCGTCTTCCTGGACTTCCGTTTCATCGAATACGCCGTAAATTGGTTCCAGTTTAAGTATCACTTCATTCGCAATTTGGCGGATGGCGGTCACTAACGCATCGCAACGCCGTTCCAAAACGCCTGAGCGTTCGTGGTCGATGTAATAATTGATCGATTCTTTTAGCGCACCCATGCCGTCGTTAATGCCGAGCTTTTTCATCTTGGCCTTATCGTCGGCGCTTTTGGCGCGTCTTAGCGTATCCTCGGAAGGAATGCCGAACTCGACTAAATGGGCGCGCGCGCAAACCGGGATTAATCGGCGCTCAGGCACCGACGGCCAATAGCTGCGGTGTTTGGTGTAGGTTTCCTTGAAATCGATTTGATCGTCCATCGCATCGGCTTGGGTGAGCACCACGAAGACCTTGTCGGACACTTTGACGCTGGGGTCTTCGGAGTCGGCAATGACCAGCATTTCTTTTTCGGGGCCGGTGATCGACGGTTGCTTCATTTCCTTGGCGTAAATAATCGCATCGCAATTTTTCAGCCGTTCGATCGCTTGTTCGGAGTGCATTAAAATGCCGGAGTTAAAGCCCGGCACATCATGAAAAATAATGTCGCGGTCGCTACGTAAACGGACCGTCTTTAATTGGATGCGTTTAATAGCCAAGGATTGGGCCCTGTTTTTAAACACGGCCGACTGCAATTGCTCGCTGACTTCGCCAATATCGATAAAGTGTTGGCTAAAACCGGCTTTTTGTTTGCAAAACACCAAGATGTCGTTCATGTGTTTTTCCGTGTCATCGAAATCTTCCTGTATTTCCTTGCGCTCGCGTTCGCCTAACATGCCTAACAGCGCGTCCTTCCGCTGTAATTGAAGCTTGCCGATTTCTTCCTTGCTGTAATATTGGATATACAACAGTTGGTCTTGTTCGGTTTGCGCCGACCATATTTCGGTGCTGGTGAAGGTGCAGCGTTCGCGTGCGGACGGCAAGATTTCCTGTCCCAACCAGGCATTCAGCAACGCGCTTTTTCCTGCCTTTTCCAAGCCGATGACCGCCACTTCAAAACGATTCGCATGCAGGCGTTCCAATTGCCGGTGCAAACGCGGCCGCTCGGTATTAAGCCGTTTTAGCAAATCAGGGGAAATATCCACACCGGTTTTATTGCCCAATGTAATCAGTTTATCTGCCAGTACCGCCGTCTTTTCCAGCCTGGCTAATTGTTTTTGACAGGTTTCTAACCAAGTAGTCATAAATATTCCCGTTACAAAAGAGATGAAAAACGAATTAAATTATTATAGTTTACCGCATTAAAGTACGAGCTACTTGGCAAGTTTATTGTTTTGAGACTGTGAGAATAAAGAATCACCACGAAGACACGAAGGACACGAAGTTCTATTTTTTCGTGTCCTTCGTGTGAATAATGCTTTTGGTTACGGGGAGGCGGTTGGGGTTACAGTAGACAATTCAAGCAACGCCAGCCACGCTTCCGGGCTGTTTAATGCTTTAAACCGCTTTGCTTTTGGCATTTCAAAGGCTTTAAATTCTTTTTTCTTTCGTGCTTGAGCTTTAATTAGCATCTACGTGTATCACCTTTGCTCCTGAATTGAGCTGTTAAAGTCATAAAATTAAGGGAGCAGCTCTTATAGATTTTCGCCTGTTTCGTTCCCATGCACTGCTATTAAGTTAAGGATGGACAGTCCCTTCTCCCTCAGGGAGAAGGCTAGGATGAGGGGATCAAATAAGGCTTCTTCCTTATTTTTATTCTCCTCACCCCAACCCTCTCCAGCAGGAGAGGGAGCTTTTTTTCTTAACTTAATGACAGTGATGCGCTGCGGGATAACGCACCTAGTACAAGCTTACGAACACAAGACGCGCCCTGTAGGGTATAGGCCAGGGCGTAATCCTGATCCCCGGTTTTCGCTTAAGAATATATAAAAATTAAATGGCGTATACTAAAGCGGGACCAAGCTGCACTGTTTGGCTCGTCATATTAAGCAATGATTTTTCTGCGCGGCTTTCGACAAACGCTCGTCCGGATTAATCTCAATTTTAGGTAAAATGAGTTTATTATCTTTCCAATCCGTTCTCTTCTCGCTGACACAAATTATTTTCTGGTTCGTATTCAGCTATCTGCTTATCTCATTATTTGAATATCTTGTACATAAACATTTCATGCATCAAAAGCGCTTTGCCAAGGGCGTATATAGTTTTTTGCCTTATCTTATTGAAGTTTTCGAATCCCATGCCGTTCGTCATCACGCAAAGTGGTACCGTAAATTCGATTACGAACCCGATTCAGTAGGCCGGGAGGAGAATTTGGAAATTCTTCTGATCGATGTTTTTGCGATGCTTTTACTTACCATGCCCGCATGGGCAACATTGATGTGGTTTAATCTATGGGGCGGGATTGTTTTTATTAGCGTTTTCTTTATTCACCGGTTCTTGTGGAACACGATACATAGACAGATGCATATCCCCGAAGATGTGATCTTCCGGAACTGGAGTGTATACCGTTTTCTCGCCAGACATCATTTTCTTCATCACCGGAACGCCAAAAAGAACTTTAATGTTGTCTTTCCGCTGACGGATGTTTTTTTCGGTTCCGTGGGCGTGGCGAAATTAAAGGATGTTCGGGAAATGCTTAGGCTGGGTCATCTTTTGCCGCGTTCGGCGAGTGCACAAAGAAGTCTTCATCGATTAGGGCTTCCTGTGCTTGGGGCTAATCATTAATTAGTTTATTTTTTGCTCTCGTCCCTATGCAATGCGTCACTGTCATTCAGTTAAGAAGCACAATGACAGCGTAGGAGCGGGCCGCGCCCGCGACTTTTAGCGCCTTCAATCGCGGGCATGGTCCGCTCCTACAACGCGTGGGAACATTTATGGCGCTATTCCGATTTAAGCGACTTATACAGCTCTAACGCCTTATTTAACTCGTCTGTCCCACCTTTTATATCTCCCTGGTTTACCTTGATTTGCGCCTGAATGATGCTCGCGGTAGCCTTTTTAGTAATGTCCGGATTTCCCGTTACTTTCTCGGAAGCCGCGCGCGCTTCTCTTATATGTTGGCTGGGAGGAAAGAAATCTCTATGGCTGATTTCGACCTTAGCCTTTTCAATATGCATAATGGTTTCGTTGGGGCTGTAAACTGAACTTTTAGCCGGTTCTTCCGCATAAGCAATAACGCTGGTTGAACCTAAAGAGAAAGCCAGTAATAAAATTAACGCGATGTTTTTCATAAAATTAAGCCTTTGCTGTGATTGTCGAATAGTGCCGGTAAAAAATTCTTGAAGAATCAATCTCTTTCTATCTACAAGATCACGGATCAATTGTTAATGACCTTAGTTAAACTACCATGTCGCGAACAATACACAATAGGTATAAACACCTGATGCGGACTGGCGCGAAATAGCGTAGCGTATTGCGTCTTACGGTGCTGTAGCTTGGTAAAGCTATTAGATATGCAAGAGGAATATGTCATGAAAACAAGTCTATTCTTATTGGTTATTGTTGCTGCATTTGCAATAAGCAGCCATGCCGAAACAAACCGGCAGCCAAATTTACATTTAGCAGGCGGCCGGGAAAAAACCGACGCTCAATACAGCAAGCCGGCCGATGACGTTCTACGTAAAACGCTAACGCCGTTGCAATATGAGGTAACGCAAGAAGAAGCGACGGAACCGCCGTTTAAAAATGCCTACTGGAATGAAAAGCGGGAGGGTATTTATGTCGATGTCGTCAGTGGCGAACCGCTATTTTCATCCAAGGATAAATATGATTCAGGCACGGGCTGGCCCAGCTTTTCCCGTCCGCTAGTGCCTGAGAATATCGTTAAAAAAGAGGATTTTCTGCTGATTTTTCCACGCACGGAAGTCCGCAGCCGTTATGGCGATTCGCATCTGGGGCATGTATTCAATGACGGGCCGAAACCGACCGGACTCAGGTATTGCCTTAATTCGGCTGCATTACGTTTTATTCCGGTAGAAGAAATGGAAGCGGCCGGTTATGGGAAGTTTTTGGCGGAGTTTAAGACGGGTAAGTGAATTTCTTCAGCGTCCCCATGCTCCGACGCTCGTCTCTATACACATCTCGACGTAGGCCGGAATAAGCCTGTCCGCGCGTTAAGCGCAGGACTGGCGTTTCCGGCGCTCCGATTGCCGGAAACGCCCACCCTGGCTAACGCCGGGCGGTCTTATTCCGGCCTACATCTAAATCAACGTCCGTACCCAAATGACGGTCTTCAACAGACTTGTGTATAACGCCGGCGCGTCGCGTGGGAACGGGGGGATCTTAATATGAGGCGCAATAAACTAGGTTATTGCGGCCTACGGATCGCGTTCTTACCACGTTAAAAGGAGACTTCCTTAAACTTGGAATCGGGCGTAAGAACTTCCATTTTCTTGAGTTGGTTTAATTCGATTCGCGACTGTTCGTGTCCAATACCGATAATCAGGTATTCCTGTTTTTCAGCGGTGGTCAGTGTATCTAGTGCCTTGCCTTCAAGGATTTGATGATTTTTTAATGTCAGTCTTACCCGATAGCCATGCATGCTGGCGAGTTCAAGGTAATCGTGAAGATCGCAGGATATAGTAGGTTGGTTCATGACTCTTCTCCATTCAGACGAAGTGATGATTGGACAATTGTAATTCCCCGCAAACCTGAAAGTAACACCCTGAACGACAGCGGTCAAACATATTCCCGTATAGCCTGTTTGTCTTGTTTCCACACGCTACGTTGCAGTTTGTCATATGATGTTGTCCCGCAGACACTTGTGTATAAAGACGAGAGCCGGAGTGCGGGAACGATGAAAAATCTGGAGATTGGGAACCGGCGCAAAGGTGTAGGGTGCGGTGAGCTTCGCGAACCGCACCATGTGGGATGCACACGTGTTGAGGCGTCTTTCCCCGTGCGGTTCGTGCCTCAGCGCACGCTACGGGCTAGCGCAATGGCGTAGGGTGCGGTGAGCCTTGCGAACCGCACCATGTGGGATACGCACGTATCGAGGCGTTTTTCCGTGCTACGGGCCTTTCGGACGGGGCAACATGCCCCGTCCAGCAACAGAGATTATCTATGATAAATTCGTTCAACAAATCACCCACACTTACTCTCCCCACAATTCAAACAAGTCATACACCCATCCATCAACACCATAGCCTTAGTGCTGCACTTATTACAAAGCACGGCCTTCTCAGGAAACGCCTGCCCCTCCGATTCCCCATGCTGCGCTTCAAACTCCTTGCGCTTTTCATCCAAAAACTGCTTTTGATGATCGCTCATAGCTTCCGGCTTAATCATGCCGATATGCTTCAAATGCGATTCGATCGCGTAGCCGATCTCGGCAACCAGCGACGGCATGAACACGCCGCCTTTTTTAAAATAGCCGCCGTGCGGATCGAATACCGCTTTCATTTCTTCAACCAAGAAGCAAGCATCGCCGCCTTTGCGGAATACTGCCGAGATCAGCCGGGTCAGCGCCAACACCCACTGGAAATGCTCCATATTCTTGGAATTGATGAAGATTTCATAAGGACGGCGCTCTTCATGTTCGGTTCCGGCATTCAGGATCATGTCGTTGATGGTGATGTACAACGCATGTTCCGACTGCGGGGTTTTGATTTTATAGGTGGAGCCGAGCAGCACTTCCGGACGCGTGAGGTTTTCATGCATGCTTTCCAGCGTGGGCTGTTCCGGCTCTTGCTTGACCGGTTCGGCATCGTCTTTGGTCAGGACTTTGTAACTGACGATTTTTTTTGTAATTTTATGGGTCATGTCTGTAGCCTCAATCGTTGTTGCCGAGCCTTGTGTTGAAGGCAGCGCGTCTTTACTAATGTTCTGTGTCATGTTTTCAGGGCGTTTTGGTAAGAGGAATCTCGGGGCAAGGTAAATGCGCCTGATTTGTTGTGGAAAAAACAAATTGCCGCCAAAAAGGCCAGATATTATTCACTGCATTGCAATGAGCAAATTCGGTTAAGGCTTTTTCATCTACATTATTTGTCAGTTCGTAATCTATTCTAAATGTCGCTTCAATTTGATACAGCAATTGCGGTTCGGCATCCGGGTTCGATATGTCATTAACCCGAATACCTAAATCAACAAATACTCTAAAAAAATTAACTGCGTTATTTTGATTGTTAACCGCTTCGCCTATTTCAGCTCTCACTGCCAGTTTATTTTGTTGTCCTAACTGAGCTTGATCGTGGCTGTCGGCAAACTGTTTAAAACCGGATTCATATAAAGCAATATCCAACAGTTTTAAGTTTTCCGATGTTTGCGTTATGAACTCTTTATCCATAATCTGCCGTCTCATGGTAATCGTCGTGTTCTGAAAACAAGGGTTTACGTGATTTGGTTTGTAAGTCGGCAATGATTCTGCGGGTAATCGGAACGACATGTTCGTAGTCCGAGACGGGCAGTTTTTTCCGATTGAATCCTGCTTGTTGTTTGAGCCAACTAAACATGCCGGGTACCTCTAATGTAGCCCGCATGAGCTTATCCATCGCGATACTTTGAATGACTTCGCTGCGTTCGTATTTTGAAAACGCATTCGTGCCGCCGCCAAAGATCTTTGCGGCATCTTGTTGAGTGAGTCCTAATTTGTTTCTCAGTGCAACAATTTCTTGTGCCGTCAACAGGCCGTCTATTTTTCGCCAAGCGTCGCGTACCAGGCAGTCATTGCGTTTAATTTGCTCTGAAAAAATAACGACATCGCCACATTGACGACAGACTGAATGCTCTACATTAACGGTGTACGATTGACCGTTTCGTTGAGATTCATCAGGTTCTACACGGACTTCAAAATCTGAAGAGCCGCATTCGGCGCATTTATTCATAATTATAATTTGTTAAGTTATTGTAACTTGGGGTTTTCACAAAAAGGCCACGAATGTTTTCGCGGCCTTTCTTCGCAAAATGATTTTTTGCCGCACTTACAAATGAAACGAACCGATTTCGACTAGTTGAATTTCTCCATTTTCGAGCAGCCGTAGTTTCATATAAATCTTATCTGTTTGTTGTTCGCGAATAACAGTTTTAATATAAACATCATGGGCGGTTTGATCCGGATATTCGATAGTTTTCTGGAAATCAGCCGAGGTTAAAGAAATAATGCAAGCCGAAACTTCTTCTAATGTGTAACCTAAATTTCTTATATCTTTCGGTACCTTAAGACCTTTATATCTAATATGTTGTTGCGAAGCGGCCCCGCGAATTTTATCAAGATCGAACAATGGCAAAATTATAACTCCTTTCTAACCATTATGGTTAGTCATGGTGCTGCAAAAACTTTCGGTTTTATGGCCCATTGTTTTTAGGAATTAAAATTTTCCGTAATAGCCTTCTTTCAAGGCATCGAACAGGTTGGCGGCGCTATGGATTTCGCCGTCGTATTCCACTTCTTCGTTGCCTTTAAATTCCACGACATGGCCGTCTTCCAATGTGAATTGGTAGGTGGTGTTTTCCAGGTCGGATTCTTTAACCAATACGCCTTGGAACACTTCGGGATTAAAGCGGAACGTGGTGCAGCCTTTCAACCCTTTGTCGTAGGCATACTCGTAAATAGACTTGAAGTCTTCATACGGATAATCGGTCGGCACATTGGCGGTTTTGGAAATCGACGAATCGATCCATTTTTGCGCGGCCGCCTGAATATCGACATGCTGTTTCGGAGTTACGTCATCCGCCGAGATGAAATAATCCGGCAGTTGTCGGTCGGGATCTTCACTGTACGGCATCGCATCGGCATTGATCATCTCGCGGTAGGCCAGCAGCTCGAACGAAAACACGTCGATTTTTTCCTTGGATTTTTTACCGGCGCGGATCACGTTGCGCGAGTAATGATGGGCAAAGCTCGGCTCTATGCCGTTGCTGGCGTTATTAGCCAGCGACAGCGAAATAGTCCCGGTCGGCGCGATAGAACTGTGATGGGTAAAACGGGCGCCGGTTTCGATCAGTTGGGCGGCCAGTTCGGGGTCTTCTTGCGCCAGTTGCTGCATATAGCGGCTGTATTTGGTATGCAGCAATTTTCCAGGCACCCGGTCGCCGACTTGATGGCCGTCGGCAATCATTTCCGGACGTTTATGCAGCATTTCGCCGGTGACGGTAAACATTTGTTCCATGATCGGCGCCGGGCCTTTTTCTTTTGCCAACGCAAGTCCGGCTTTCCAGCCTTCGACGGCCAGAACTTTGGTGACTTCTTCGGTAAATTGCAGCGATTGCTCATCGCCGTATTTCATGCCCATCATCGTGACGGTCGAGCCCAAGCCCAGATAGCCCATGCCGTGGCGGCGCTTGGTCAGGATTTCATCGCGTTGTTGCGGCAGCGGCAGGCCGTTGATTTCAACGACGTTGTCGAGCATGCGGGTGAAAATCTTGATGGCTTTGCGGTAGTTATCCCAATCGAAATGCGCATCGCTGCTGAACGGTTTTTTTACGAAGCGGGTCAGGTTGATCGAGCCTAAAAGGCATGAACCGTAAGGCGGCAGCGGTTGTTCGCCGCAATTATGCGCATGTAAGCCGTTGGCATCGAAGGTGTTGATACCGGGTACTTGTATATCGAATACATCTTCGCAGCCGTCAGGCGTGATCGATTCAATGGTAGCGACAAAGCGTTCCCGGTTTAATGAACGGCGGTAGTTTTTTAATGCGGCTTCAAGTTGAGCGGCTTTACCGCTATCGGTAAAGCCGATTAATTCTTGATAAACGGCAAGGTTATCGCCGCTGATAACAAGTTCATGTTGGGGCGATATTTGATAATCGGCGACTCCGCCTTTACCGTCAGGCAATTTTGTGATGCCGGACCGACGACGGTTGCGATAGAGGGTAGAACTGATGCCCAAACGAAGCAGCATACGCTGTACGGCTTCCAAGCGAGGAATATCCGATTGAGCTAGGCGAACGCTGACGCCTTTGCTTTGACTGCCTTGAACGGAGCCGTCTGCGTCAAAAAATCCCTGTAAAAAGCCGCGGTAAAAATCGCTGGATGCGGTTTCGACTTCTGCGCCGATGCATTTATTGCCGGGAGCCATGCCGAGTTTTTCAGCCAATGTTTTCAGTTCGGCAAAGCTGAGCCTGTATTCATTTCTTCCGGCTATTTCATACCAACCTTTAAAGTCGCTACGGGTATTAAATTCTGCGGCGGCAAGCATGACTTTATCCATAATCGCATCAATGCCTGCATTCAAGTTATTGATGTCGCTGTTCATGACTTGAGCGGTTTTCCAGACCGACAGCACCGCTTTATCTTGTTTTAAGGTGCCGTCACCGATTAACAGTCCGATTAAATAGCCCTGGTTCTCGCTGTATTTTCCTTGCCAGTGATTATGTTGGCGATGATTGTTCAGTAAAACCTGATCGCCGGCATGAAGTTGACCGGCTGCACACCATTCTGTTTCAAGATTATAACGATCCAGGCGGGTTATTTTACGCACCCGGTGATCGTCGGTCAGACGCAGGCTGAAACCTTCTTTTGTTGTTAATCTAACGACTTCTTTGGTTGCGGTTTTGAAGAAGCCGTCAGCGCCGGACCGGTGTAATTGGCCATCGACTAATATATTTATTTGTTGGCCCAGAATGGCGTTAACCTGTCTTGGCCCTTGTTCCGTTTGAACCCAGGTATCGCCTGTTACGCATGGATTGGTCGCCCTGATTTTTTCGCAAAACCAGTTGTTGTTCATCTCGTTGACTTTGTCGATCAGGATGAATCCAGGTTCGGCGTAATCGTAAGTCGAACTCATGATGATGTCCCACAGACGGCGCGCAGGCATGGTCTTGCTGATTTTGCAGGCGACCATGCCGTCTTCGTTAAGGATGTAACCTTCTATGTAGGGCAAGTCGCGCCAGATGATTTGGCTGTCGTCAGTCAAATCCAGGTTATCGAGTTGGATTTGTTTTTCGCTGACAGGGAACGACAGCGACCAAGGCAGGTCGTTTTTGACCGCTTCGACGAATTCGGCGGTAATCAGCAGCGACAGGTTGAACTGGCGCAAGCGTCCGTCTTCGCGTTTGGCGCGGATGAATTCGACCACGTCGGGATGGCCGACGTCGAACGTCGCCATTTGCGCGCCGCGCCGTCCGCCTGCGGACGATACGGTGAAACACATCTTATCGTAGATGTCCATGAACGACAGCGGGCCGGAGGTGTAAGCGCCGGCGCCCGATACGTAAGCATTCTTGGGGCGCAAGGTCGAAAATTCGTAACCGATGCCGCAACCGGCTTTTAGCGTCAGTCCGGCTTCGTGGACTTTATGCAGAATGTCGTCCATTGAATCGGCGATGGTGCCGGATACCGTGCAGTTAATCGTCGATGTGGCCGGTTTATGTTCCAGAGCTCCGGCATTGGAAACGATACGTCCGGCAGGAATAGCGCCCTGACGCAACGCCCACAGGAAGTCTTTGTAGCATTGCTCTTGTTTGGTTTTGGTTTTTTCCACTGAGGCAATCGCTCTGGCAACCCGTTGGTAGGTTTCATCGATGGTGTTGTCGATGGCTTCGCCATCTTTGGTTTTTAAACGATATTTCGTGTCCCAAATATCCATTGAAGCGTCCTGAAAAGGTATTTCAGTTACAGCGTTTGGAATGACATGTAGCTTTGCCGACATTGAGAGATCCCTGTTGGTTGTGTTTGGAGAAGTTAAAGTAGAAGACCGGCCGGTTAAAGCGGGTAATCGATATATAGTGCTTGTTTTATTAGAATAACACAATATGTAGTGTTTTAGCGAGAAAATAAAAACACCCTATGAAACCAAACAGTTACGGCATAATCCTCTATTCGGCCAGAAAATCGCCGCTTTGATGTTGCCACATGGCGTAATAGCTACCTTGTTGGGCGAGTAATTGTTGATGGCTGCCTTGTTCGATGATTTTGCCTTTTTCCAGTACGACGATGCGATCCATGCTGAGAATGGTGGACAGGCGATGGGCGATAACCAGGGCTGTTTTATGTTTAATCAATTCAAAAATAGCGCTTTGGATTTTTATTTCGGTCAGCGAATCCAGTGCGCTGGTGGCTTCATCCAGCACGACAATCGGCGCATCGTCCAAAAAGGCGCGGGCAATCGCAATGCGCTGTTTTTCGCCGCCGGATAGCTTGACTCCGCGCTCGCCGACCATCGTGTCGAATTGCTCGGGCAGCTGTTCGATAAAGTCAAGGCAATGGGATTTTTTGGCAATCTCGATCAGTTCGGCATCGGAAATAGCCGCACCCAGGGCGATGTTGTCGCGTATCGAACGATGAAACAGGTCCGGCTGTTGCGGCACCATGGAAAGTTGCCGGCGTAGTGAATTCAGCGTAAAGGCTTTTGCATCCTGGCCGTCAAAGCGGATGCTGCCTTGTTGGGGATCGATAAAGCGGAATAACAGTTTGGTTAACGACGATTTGCCGGAGCCGGAGTGGCCGACCAATGCGATTTTCTCCCCGGCTTTGATGTTCAGGGAGAAGTTTTCAAACAACGCGGGTTGATGCGGGTTTGCCGCGTTATAACTAAAGCGGATATTGTTAATGTCGATGGCGCCGTTGGCGATAGTCAGCGCTTGGGCATCGCTTGCATCGGCTTCGACATCTTGCCGGCGAAAAACTTCGGCCATTTCGGCAGCGTCCGCCAAGGCGGTGAAAAAATTCCTGAAGTTGCGTCCGAACTCCCATAAACGTTGGATCAACACGATCATGACCGATTGAAACAAAACAAATTCGCCGACCTGGAAGACGCCGGCTTGCCATTTTTCTATCATCGAATAAACCAGCAGCAGTTCAATGGTGAACGTCATCAAGCCTTGCACGGCAAAGGAGATAAACATCAACGCCCAGGCGATTTTTTTCTTCCGGTAAACATCGTTCGATGCCTGGTTGATACGGGCCTGTTCACGGTCTTCCAGAGCAAAGCTTTTGACGACGGTCATATTGCCGACGGCATCCGAATACGCGCCGCCGACGATGGAGTCGGCTTGAGCTACGGCCTTGTCAAAACGCAGCTTCCAGGTTGAAAAGCCGATATTCCAGGTAATAAAAACGACGACCCAGATCAGGAAATAGCAGGCCAATTCCGGCTGTTGTCGGTAGAACAGGGTGAAGGCAATGCCGACCGCGACAATGTTCATGAAAAACTGGAACAGGAACCAGTCCATGATGGCTTCAAAAGAACGCGAGAAGCGGTTGGCTTGTTTGATCAAGCTGCCGGAAAAATTGTTTTCGAAGAAGATGGTTTTTTGTTTTTTGAGCACGTCGAAACAGCGTTTTTCCAGCAGGTTAATGCCGCCGGCCTCTAGCGGAATAATCGCGATTTCAAACAATCGCCATGACAGCCAGATGCCCGCATAAATCATCGCGATTTTTTTCAGGTTATCCCACAATAGGGCCAGCGTTGCATCGGAGTAGGGCATAGCCAGTCCGTTGGCAATGTTTTTATAGTAAAGCGACGCGGATAAATCCAGTGTCATCGCTGAGCCCAAAGCCAGTAAAGCCAGCAGGAAAAACCATTTTTTCTGCCGGATAACCCGGCCGTATTCTTTGAAGATGATGTCCATTAGTTTTTTGTAAGCAGCGGTTTAGCGGGTTGCGTGCGTCATACGCGGCAATTAAGGAAGGGAGTGCAGGCTTTGCTTGCGCTGGCAGGCGAAGCCTGCACTCCGAATTTCGCACCGTTGGGGCTTGTGAAAAATGTGTATAACGATCAGCGCAACGCGTCATTGCCATTAAGTTAAGCCATTGCCGTAGGGTGGATAAGCGTAGCGCATCCACCGGAGTGCGCATCTAATAAATTGTTGGTGAAGGTATGTCATGCGATCCATGTTTATCGCAGCTCTTTATCTGAGGTTAGTCGATAGACATGACAATTGAAGACCTTCCAGGTTTTAAAAAACTGGAAGGTCTAATTCGCAGTTATTTATTAGCCCGATGCTCAATAATATCGTCAACCACGGCCGGGTCGGCCAGCGTGGAGGTATCGCCCAGGCTGCCAATCTCATTGGATGCCACTTTACGTAAAATACGGCGCATGATTTTACCGGAGCGGGTTTTAGGCAATCCCGGCGCCCATTGAATAATATCCGGGTTAGCAATCGGGCCTATCTCTTTTTTGACCAGCTCGACCAGTTCTTTGCGCAGCTCTTCGGAAGGCTCGACGCCGACATTCAAGGTCACGTAGGCGTAGATGCCTTGCCCTTTAATATCATGCGGATAGCCGACCACCGCCGCTTCGGCGACATGTTCATGCAATACCAGCGCGCTTTCGATTTCCGCGGTACCCATGCGATGGCCGGAGACATTGATCACATCGTCAACCCGGCCGGTAATCCAGAAGTAACCGTCCTGGTCGCGGCGCGCGCCATCGCCGGTAAAATAATAGCCGGGGTAGTTTTTAAAATAGGTGTCGATAAAGCGCTGATGGTCGCCGAAAACGGAACGCGCTTGTCCGGGCCAGGAGCGGCTGATGACTAATATGCCTTCGGCTGCGCCTTCCCTGACTTGGCCGGAGTTGTCCATGATTTCAGGTTTGATGCCGAAAAAGGGCAGGGTGGCCGAACCCGGTTTTAAAGCAATCGCGCCGGGCAACGGGGTGATCATGATGCCGCCGGTTTCGGTTTGCCACCAGGTATCGACGATAGGGCAACGGCTGTCGCCGACGACATGGTAATACCATTCCCAGGCTTCCGGGTTAATCGGTTCGCCGACGCTGCCGAGAATTCTTAAACTGCTACGTGAGCTGCGTTCGACAAATTCATCGCCTTGCGCCATCAGCGCACGAATCGCGGTTGGCGCGGTATAGAAGATATTAACCTGATGTTTGTCGATCACCTGCCAAAAGCGGCCGGCATCGGGATAAGTCGGCACGCCTTCAAATACTAGGGTAGTTGCGCCGTTGCATAACGGGCCGTAGATCATGTAGGAATGGCCGGTTACCCAGCCTATATCGGCGGTGCACCAGTAAATGTCGCCGTCGTGATAATCGAACACGTATTTGTGGGTCATCGCCGCATACAACAAATAGCCGCCGGTGCTGTGTAAAACGCCTTTAGGTTTGCCGGTGGAGCCTGATGTGTACAGGATAAATAACGGGTCTTCGGCATCCATGGCTTCGGCCGGACAGTCGGCCGAAGCGGCTGCCATGGCTTCGTGATACCAGACATCTCGGTGTTCGTGCCAATCTACCGGATTGCCGGTGTTTTTTATCACGATGACTTTTTCAAGGCCGGGGCAGGCGGCGGCCGCAGTGTCGGCGTTAGCTTTAATCGGTATGATCTTGCCGCCGCGATAGCCTTCGTCGGCGCAGATTAAAAACCGGCAATCGGCATCCAGAATCCGGTCTTTTAACGCCTCGGCGGAAAAGCCGCCGAACACGATCGAATGCACCGCGCCGATACGGGTGCAGGCCAGCATCACCGCGGCCGCCTCGCTAATCATCGGCAGGTAAATGCAAACGCGGTCGCCTTTTTTTGCGCCTTGCGCTTTTAACACATTGGCAAACTTGCAGACTTGTTCGTGCAATTGCCGGTAAGTGATTTTTTTGTCCTGCGCCGGGTTGTCGCCTTCCCAGATAATCGCGACCTGATCGCCGCGCGTGGCAAGATGGCGATCCACGCAATTGACGCTGACGTTGAGTTTTCCGCCTTCGAACCAGCGGATATGGCCGGTCTTGAAATCGCAGTCGGTGACTTTATCCCAAGGTTTGCTCCAGTCCAGGAACTGTTCAGCCTGTTCAGCCCAGAAAGCTTCCGGTTCGGCGATGGAGCGCTGATACAAGGTTTTATAAGTTTCAGCGGTAATGTAGGCTTCAGCGGCTATTTCCGGTTTTATGTCATAAATCTTAAGGTCTGACATGGGTTAATCCTTGGGTTCGGTTGTAAAGGTATATAAGGTTTTTATCCAGCATAGAATAAATACTGTTTCGGCTTTCAGGCTTATTTTTTTCAAGTATATCTATCCTGATATATTTTGTCCCTGTTACTATCAGGGATAACAAGTGCTACAGTCTTAAAAATCAGGGCAGAACTTTGCCGAATAGCTTATATTTGCGAGATACAAAGCCCGGTATGGCTTGAGTGAGACGGCTATGTCGAGTATCGGCAATAGAAAAAATAAAGCAAAAAGCTCTATGCAAAACCGGCTCTTTAGCTTGTCGGGGCATAAGAAAACACGGTTTCCAACGTTTAAAAGTATCTTAACATTCATCAAAGAGGGAATTATGAACAAACAATTACTATGCGCCGCATTATTGTGGCTACCGGTTTTTGCCAGCAGTGCCGAGACCAAGGTGTCCGAGCATGTGCTGGGGAATGGGTTAAAAGTGCTGGTTAAGGAGGATCACCGGTCTCCGATTGCAGTGTCCCAAGTCTGGTACAAGGTGGGTTCAAGTTACGAACCGGGCGGTATTACCGGTATTTCCCATATGCTTGAACATATGATGTTTAAAGGCACTGACAAACATGCGCCGGGCGAGTTTTCCCGCATCATCGCCGAAAACGGCGGCGAGGAAAATGCGTTTACCGGTACCGATTACACGGCTTATTTTCAAACCATGGAGGCCTCCAGGCTGGCGGTCAGCTTTGAGCTGGAAGCCGACCGGATGCGTAATCTGCATCTATTGCCGGATGAGTTGAAAAAAGAATTGCAGGTGGTAACCGAAGAGCGGCGGATGCGCACTGACGATAATCCGCAGGCAAAAATGCAGGAGCATTTTAATGCGATGGCTTATAGCAACAGCCCCTATAAAAATCCGATCATAGGTTGGCCTTCGGATATTGAAAATTATAAAGTCGAAGATCTTCAGGCCTGGTATCAGCGCTGGTATGCGCCCAACAATGCAACGCTGGTAGTGGTGGGCGACGTGCAACCCAAAGCGGTCTTTGCGCTGGCGGAAAAGTATTTTGCCTCGCTTAAACCCAGTGAGCTGAAAGCAATCAAACCGCAGACCGAAGTCGAACAGCTGGGCGTTCGGAAGATGACCGTTAAGTTGCCGGCTAAACTGCCTTATCTGCTGATGGGCTATCAGGCGCCGGTATTGAAGACAGCGGAACAGGAGTCGGAAGCTTATGCATTGGAAGTTTTGGCCGGTGTGCTGGACGGCGGCAGCAGCGCCAGATTGGAGTCGGGATTGGTGCGCGGCAAGCAAATAGCCGTTTCTGTCGGCGCAAGTTATGGCTTGCACTCAAGATTGTCGGAAGTGTTTACCTTGGAAGCGACGCCGGCGGAAGGGAAAACTGTTTGGGATTTGGAAAGCGCGTTAAAGGATGAGATTGCCAAGTTGCAAATCAACTTGATCGATAACGATGAATTGCAGCGCATTAAGGCGCAGGTTTTAGCCAAAGCGGTTTATGAGCGCGATTCCGGTTTTTATCAGGCCATGCAGTTAGGCATGCTGGAAACGGTCGGCTTGGGCTGGAAAAAAGTCGATGAATATGTCGATAAGGTCAATCAGGTTACAGCAGAGCAGGTTCGCGATGTGGCGCGCAAGTATCTGATCGAGGATAAATTGAGTGTCGCTTATTTGGAGCCTTTGCCTATCACCGGACATATTACCGAGACAAAGACCGAAAAAGGAGTTAGATAATGCGTATTCATTTATTAAGTTTTATGTTGATTGCTTGGGTAGCTTTTTGCAGCCCGGCGCAGGCCGCGGCAAAAATCGAGCATTGGCAAACGCCGCAAGGTAGCCGGGTTTATTATGTGCATACCGAAGGCCTGCCGATGGTGGACATACAGGTTGCTTTCGATGCAGGCAGCGCGCGCGACGGCAGCCGGTTCGGTTTGTCGGCATTAACGTCGGCATTGCTGGATACCGGGGCGGGGCAGTGGAACGCCGATCAAATTGCCCAGCGCTTTGAGAGCGTCGGCGCGCAATTCGGCGCCAATATCTCTAACGATATGGCTTCCGCTTCGTTGCGCACTTTAACGGATAAGCCTTTATTCGATAAGGCGCTGGAGACGATGCAAGTCATTTTGACCAGTCCGAGTTTTAATGAGGCCGATTTTCAGCGGGAAAAAAGCCGGACTCTGGCCGGTTTAAAGCAGCAGGAAGAATCGCCGGGCGAGTTAGCCAGCATTGCTTTTTATAAGGCCTTGTATGGCGATCACCCTTACGGGCATCCTGCTCCCGGTTCGATCGCCACTGTGTCCGGTATTGAAGTCGCGGATCTGCGCAGTTTCTACCAAAAATATTATGTGGCCGCTAATGCGATGGTGGTGATTGTCGGCGACTTGTCCCGGCAACAGGCTGAGCAAACTGCGGAGAAGCTGGTCGGCGGTTTGCAAACCGGTCAAAAGCCGGAGCCTTTGCCGGAAGTGGCGCTGCCGGTTAAAGCGGGCTTGCAGCATATTGAATTTCCTTCCTCGCAAACGCATGTCCTGGTCGGGATGCCCGGTACTTATCGTAAAGATCCTGACTACTTTAATTTGTACGTCGGCAATCATATTTTGGGCGGCGGCGCACTGGTGTCCAAGCTTTTTAATGAAGTCAGGGAAAAGCGCGGACTGGCATATAGCGCGAGTAGCTCTTTTGCGCCGATGTTCAGGAAAGGGCCGTTTGCAATCAGCTTGCAAACGCGAAACGATCAAACCGGGCAAGCGCTGGATGTGGTCAATAAAACCCTGGCCGATTTTATTGCCCAAGGGCCTACGGAAGCCGAGCTGAGCGCCGCCAAGAAAAATATTACCGGCGGTTTTGCGATGCGTTTCGATACCAATAAAAAATTAGCCAGCTATGTATCCATGATCGGTTTTTATGAAATGCCGCTGGACTATCTGGATACCTTCCAGCCTTACGTCGAGAAAGTGACGACAGCATCGATAAAAGATGCTTTTAAACGCCGCGTCGATCCGCAATTAATGCAAACCATCACTGTCGGCGGGAGCGCTAAGAAGAGTGAAAAATAAGTTAAGGATTATTGGCGGGGACTGGCGCAGCCGGCAATTAAACTTTGTCGATGCGCCGGGATTAAGGCCGACGCCGGCAAGGGTCAGGGAAACGCTGTTTAATTGGTTGCAGTATGAAATTGTCGGCAAACGGTGTCTGGATTTGTATTCGGGGAGCGGCGCTTTAGGATTTGAGGCCGCTTCCAGGGGTGCCAAGTCGGTTGTCCAAGTGGAAAACAATGCCCAGGCTTGCCGTTGTTTAAAGGACAATGCGCTTGTGCTGTCCGCCTCCGACCGGGTAAAGGTTGTGCAAAGCGATGTATCGCGTTATCTGGCCGGCGATGCGCAAGCTTTTGATGTGGTGTTTCTTGATCCGCCGTTCGGCCTGAATTTGGCGGTTCAAACCTGCAAGCAGTTGGAAGCTTACGGCTGGCTGGCTAAGCATGCCAAGATTTATGTTGAAACCGAACGGCATCTTGATTTTTTAGGCATGCCCGAAAATTGGCGGCAGCTGAAAAGTAAAAGCGCCGGCGAAGTCGGCTATCATTTGTTTGAGCGGGTTGAATAATGGTTGTTAATTATAGAGTCCTAACCTCATTAAGCGGCATCAACTAAAAAAGTGAAAACCATATATGGAATACGGATGACACAGATTAGACGGATTGACACGGATTTATTTGCCCACGCTTTTATCCGTGTCAATCCGTAAAGATCCGTGGCATCCGTGTTCTATTTTTCCAGTTGCCAAGCCCGTTGCGTTTAATCAACAAATGCCTCTAATCATTGTTGCTTAATGAATTACGCGATCTATAAATGAGTATTTAAAAACCGGCTCTTAGTATAGAATTGCCGCTTTTTTTGAAAATCACAGACCATGCAAATCACCGCAATTTATCCGGGAACTTTTGATCCCATCACCAATGGACATTTGGATTTGATTGCCAGAGGGTCCAGGCTTTATCACAAAGTGGTTGTCGCCGTGGCGGTTAACCGGGGTAAGGCTCCGCTGTTTTCGCTGGACGAGCGGGTCGATTTGGTCAAGGCAGTGACCTCGGAGTTTCCCAATGTGTCGGTGATCGGCTTTGATAATCTGCTGGTTGAGTGTGCCAAACAACAGGGAGCTAACGTGATTTTGCGGGGGCTGCGTGCGGTGTCCGATTTTGAATATGAGTTTCAGCTGGCCGGAATGAATCGCCGTTTGGCGCCGGATCTGGAAACGGTATTTTTAACCCCGGCCGAACAATATGAATTTATTTCTTCGAGCATGATCAGGGAAATTGCTCAGTTGAACGGCGATGTGTCTTGTTTTGTTCCCGATCTTGTGCACCAATCTTTAATTAACAAATTCAGGGAAAGTAAAGCGTGACCCTGATTATTGATGAGGATAAATGCGCGCGCTGCGGCGTTTGTGAACCCGAGTGTCCGAATGAGGCTATTAAGCAGACCGAGGACGCTTATAGGATTGATCCTGCATTATGTACCGAATGCGAGGAACATAATGGTGAACCTCTATGTGAAGCGGTTTGCACCAATGACGGTATCCACAAAGTCAAAGATAGTTTGTTTAAGAAGTGTTTGAGTTTATTTGGTTGAACAAGTTTATTGTTCGCCAGTATTGTAATGTAGTGTGTTGGAGTTTGTATGGCCCTTATTATTAGTGAAGAATGTATCAATTGTGATGTTTGCGAACCGGAATGCCCGAATGGTGCGATTTCCCAAGGCGAAGACACTTATGTTATCAACCCTGACTTGTGTACCGAATGCGTAGGTCATCATGATTTGCCGCAATGTATGGATGTTTGTCCTGTCGATTGCATCGATAAAGACCCGAAGCATGTTGAGGACAAGGAAGGCCTGTACCAGAAGTATTTGAAATTGATCGGCTAGGCCGGTTTTGCGCCCTTCTAAAAAATAGAACATGGATGACACGGATTTGGCTGATAAGCGCGGATAAAAAATCCGTTAAAATCCGTTTCATCGGTGTCATCCGTGTGCCATTAAATACTGTTTTTAAGTTGATGCCGATGGTGTTAACCAATCCAAACTTTCAGCCGTAGTCCCAACCGGCCTGTATTCCGCCCCGATCCATCCCGAATAGCTTGATCTTTCAATAGCTGAAAATATCCGCTTGAAATCAATCCGGCCGGTACCGGGTTGCCCGCGTCCCGGACAATCGGCAAATTGGATATGGCCGATTTTATCGGCCTGTTCGGCAATAAATTGTCCGGGTTTTTCATTCATCATTTGCATATGATAAATATCGTACTGCATAAACAATCCAGGCCGGTTGAGTTGGTCTAGTACGCTGAGCATCTGTGTTCCGCTATGAACGATAAATCCCGGCATATCGCGAGTATTGATCGCTTCAAACACTGTTTTAATGCCTAAAGGCGAAAAGGCCTCGACGGCGAAACACAGGTTTTCGTTAAAAGTTTCGATATATTGCTCCAAGCGGCTGTTATCCAGGCAGCGCCCCGGCAGGACATTGATCGCTTCGGGTTTTAACAGCTGTGCATATTCGACAGTCTGAGCGACGGCTTGTTTAAATTGATCGCGCTTTTCAGGCACGCAGGCAAGGCCTTCGCCGCCTTGCAGCAAATCGGCGGCATCGACATTAAACAAAACCAGTTTTAAGCCGTATGCGTCCAGTTGGTGTTTTATCGCGGCTGCGCTCAGTTCGTAAGGAAACTGAATTTCAACGGCGTTAAAACCGGCTTGTTTGGCGGCCTTAAAGCGGTCAATCAGCGCAACTTCAGTAAATAACAGGCTCAGGTTGGCGGTAAATTTAAGCATCGGTTTTCGTGTAAAGTTTGATTAAGGTGGAAGGGTCTTGGTCAAGGTAACCGTGGCTGCCGTGCAATTGCATTAGCTGTGAAGCCAAAGCGGACATAGGGACGGCAGTGCCTTGCTTGGCCGATAAATCCACCGCCATGTTCAAATCTTTTAACAATGTTTTAACCCGCCATTTGACCGGTTCAAAGGTTTCGGCCGCCATTTCGGGGGCGACGATTTGCAAGGGCTTGGAGTCGGCAAAACCGCCAGCCAATGCGAGAGGTATTTGTGCAGCATCGACACCGGCCTGTTTCGCCAGCGCCATCATTTCGGCGATAACCAGCACATTGCAACTGACAATCATCTGGTTGCAGATCTTGGTAATCTGGCCGCTGCCGACTTCGCCCATATGGGTCAGTTGTTTATACAGCGGCGCCAGCACGATCCGGGCAATTTCGATGTTTTCCGCACTGCCGCCGGCCATAATCGCCAGATTGCCTTGTTCCGCGCCGGCAACACCGCCGGAAACCGGTGCATCGACCCAACCCATCGCGCATTTTTCTTGCAGCAGCGCTGCTAATTGGCGGGTGTTTTCCGGATGGATGCTGGATAAATCGATCAGCAATTTGCCTGCTGTACCGTTGGTTAAAATACCATTGCGGACAACCGAGTCTACGACGGCGGTATCGGCCAGGCACAGGATAATCACTTCGGATGCCCGGACTAATTCGGCAACGGAAGCGCAGGCTTTAGCGCCTGCTTCAATCACAGGCTGGAGCTTTTCAGGGTTGCGGTTCCAGACATTGAGGCTAAAGCCTGCATTCAGCAAACGTAAGCTCATCGGTTTGCCCATCAGGCCGATACCGATGAAACCGAGGGTGGATTTTTTATCTGACATAAATTTATGGCTGGTTAATATTCAAAATGAAATGCCGTGCGGCGTTATTGGATAGCCGAATTCCCTTAGTAGGCGGCTTTAACTGAGAATTCTACGATATAATGTTGCGATTGTGGTTTAAGTCAGGCCACCGGAGCTGTTTTTTTAATATAAACCCTTGCTGTATTTTGTCGGCAAGTTTAATCGAGAGGAAGTTGGCGTGGCAAAGGCTAGTGATTTAAAAAGAGGCATGGTGGTTGAGATAAACGGCATACCGCATGCGGTTAAGCAGGTCGATGCTAAAAGCCCGTCGTCGCGCGGTGCGTCAACCTTGTACAAAATCCGTTTCACCAATCTTAAAACCGGCCAGAAACTGGATGAGTCGTTAAAAGGCGATGATTTTTTTAAGGATGCCGATCTGGTGCGGGCTAAGGTGCAATTTTCTTATGTCGACGGGGATAATTACATCTTCATGAATATGGAAGACTACACCCAGTACAGTTTGAGCAGCGAAGATTTGGAAGATCAAATCGAGTACCTGACCGAAGGGCTTGAAGGCATTGTCGCGTTATTGGTAGACGACGCGATTCTGGGTATTGAATTGCCAAGTTCTGTGGTGTTGGCGATAGTGGAGACGGCGCCGGCAATTAAAGGAGCGACCGCGTCAGGGCGCACCAAAACCGCCAGAGTGACCACCGGTCTGGAGGTTCAGGTGCCGGAATATCTGGAGACTGATGAGTTGATCAAGATCAATACCGAGACCGGGAAATTCATGTCTCGCGCTTAAGCGATACTTGTCAAAACCCGATAACTTAAAATTTATTCAATAATAGAACACGGATGCCAAAAGTAGGCGCCTCTAGGCGCCTCTAGGCGACACTGATTAGACGGATTTAAACGGATGTTTATCAGTCGAATCCGTATCATCCGCGTCCTATTTTCTAACCGCTGAAACTCATGACTATTCGTTTAACTGTCGCTCAAGGCGAATTTGAGCTGAACCGCTTGCCGAAACGGCCGCGAGAGTTGCTGCGCGCTTGGGATGCCGCGGATGAATATTTGCTCGATACGCTTTCTGAACAGTTAATGCTGACGGAAAATGCACGGGTTTTGATAGTGAACGACAGTTTCGGCGCGTTGGCTGTGGCGCTGAGTGCTTTTCGGCCTTATGCAGTATCCGATTCCTATCTGTCGCAGCAAGCGACGCGGCTCAACCTCGCCGCAAACGGCTTGCCCGAACATAGCGTCAACTTACTGAGCAGCCTTGATAACTTAGAAGGTGTATTTGACTTGCTGCTGATCAAGGTGCCGAAGACCCTGGCTTTATTGGAAGACGAACTGATACGCCTGCATCCGCATTTAACGCCTTCAACCCAGGTCATTGTCGCGGGCATGGTCAAAACCCTGCCGTCTTCGGTTTGGAAACTGTTGGAGCGCTTGGTCGGGCCGACGGCGACATCGCTGGCAAGAAAAAAAGCGCGGCTGATTTTTGCCTCGCCCGACGCCGGGCTGACTATTCCGCCCAGCCCTTATCCGGTTTATTACCGGCTTGAAAACACCGATTACCTGATCGGCAATCACGCCAATGTGTTTTCGCGTGACAGCCTTGATATTGGTACGCGTTTTTTCCTGCAACATCTTCCTTCCCGGCAGGATGCTTGCGACATTATCGATTTGGGTTGCGGTAACGGCGTGGTCGGTTTAATCGCCGCCGAGCGCTGTCCGGCAGCCACTGTGCATTTTATCGATGAATCTTTTATGGCGGTTGCCTCGGCCAAGGACAATTTTCAGCGCGCATTCGGCGATCAGCGCGAAGCGGTTTTTCATGTCGGCGACGGATTGGTAGAGATTGAATCGGAGTCGGTCGACCTGATCCTGTGCAATCCGCCGTTCCACCAGCAAAATACGGTAGGCGACCAGATTGCTGCCAGCTTATTCAGACAGTCGCGCCGGGTATTGCGTAAAGGCGGCGAGTTGTGGGTGATCGGCAATCGGCATTTGGATTATCACAACTACCTTAACCGTCTTTTTGGCGGGCATTCGGTTGTTGCGTCCAATTCGAAATTCGTCATTTTGAGGTCGCGCTTGCCGGGTTATACGCAGACCGTAAGTAAAATTCAGGCAAAAAAAACTCCCGGTGCGTGAGCTTCGGGAGAGAGGGATCAAACAGGAGAGATACTGTTTGAGGGATGGGAATTACCAGGAGAGGTAAAACTTAGCCAAGCAGTCTGCGACTCATTACTATATTGCTGAATATCGCGGATGTTGCGAACATGATCGTTGAGACAATGAATTCACCGGAAAGAAAACCCAAAATACCAATGAAAAATATCAGGCCTATTAAAATATCTCTTTGAAAATCGGTCATTTTAAAGCTCCTTTGCTATTTTATGGGTAAGAAATAATTAACGTTGGCTATAATATACATAGCTACTTATAGGTTGACAATATTAGGAATTATTGATTGATAGTTTCCGGGATGGAAATAGTCGGTTTTTCAGGCTTTGCTGTTTTATCGTTAAATGTGGAAAGTTGGCCTGGGATTATTTAGCCAATGGGCAAAATTTGAACTGTGTTTTATGCCGAATGTTCTGTGCAGCAGGCTTTGAATTCGGCGGCTTAAGATAATTATGAATTTCTGTTTTCAAGTGAAAACAACCCAAACTATTCAATATAGCTTTGTGAAGACAAAGCGCGAGACGAGGATATGCAGAAAAAAGAATACCAGCTAAAGCCAGGAAGCCCTTATCCTTCCGGCTCCAGGGCTAAAAACAAAGGGGTTAATTTTTCCATTTTCAGCCGTTATGCAACCCATGTAGAACTTTTACTTTTTCATACGGCGGACTGCGAGGAACCCTTTCAAACCATCGTGTTGCAGGAAGACGTTAACCGCACCTTTTTCTCCTGGCACGTCTATGTAGCCGGGTTGCCGGTTGGCACATGGTATAGCTGGCGCATGGATGGGCCTAATCACGTCCGTGAAGCCGGATTGCATTTTGATAAAGACAAACAGCTGATCGATCCCTGGGTGCGCGCGGTCAGTCACAAACGTTGGAACCGTAAGGCGGCTTGTGTGCCGGGCGACAATAAGCTGACCGCGATGCGCTGCGTTGTTGTTGACGACCGTTACGATTGGGAAGGCGATGTGCCGCTACGCATTCGTAGCGAAAGAGCTATTGTTTACGAACTGCATGTAGGCGGCTTTACCCGGCATCCTTCTTCGAACGTGGCTAATCCAGGCACTTTTGCCGGATTGATCGAAAAAATTCCTTACCTGCAAAAACTCGGCATTACCCACGTTGAACTATTGCCGGTCATGGCTTTCGATGAGCAGGATGTGCCTCCATATACGGCCGATTTGGGCCTGAAAAACTACTGGGGTTACAGCACCCACAGTTTTTTCAGTCCGCATCCGGGTTATTGCGTTACCCCTGAACAGGGAACGCATGTGCAGGAGTTCCGCGATCTGGTCAAAGCCTTGCACCGAGCCGGCATGGGCGTCATTATGGATGTGGTGTTTAACCATACCTCAGAGGCCGGCGCGGATGGCCCTATCATTAATTTCAGGGGCATCGGGGATGATATTTTTTATCATCACGACAAGTTTAATAAAAGCATTCTTCACGACTACACCGGTTGCGGCAATACGGTAAACGCCAATCATCCCCTGGTTTCGAACTTCATTATCAGTTGCCTGGAATACTGGGTCAGGGAAATGCATGTCGATGGTTTCCGTTTTGACTTGGCCAGCGCGTTGGCGCGAGGAGAGGGCGGCGAAGTGCTCCAAGATCCGCCTTTGCTTTGGGGTATCGAGCTCTCGGAGCAGTTAGCTAAAACCAAGCTGATTGCCGAAGCCTGGGATGCGGCAGGGCTGTATCAAGTCGGCAGTTTCCCCGGTTATCGCTGGGCTGAATGGAACGGCAGATACCGTGATGTTATCCGGCGTTTTGTGCGCGGCGATAAAGGCCTGATCAACGAGCTTGCAACCCGTCTTTGCGGCAGTAACGACCTGTATGAACACAAAGGCCGGCTGCCTATCAACAGCATTAATTTTGTCACTTGTCATGACGGTTTTACGTTGTACGATTTGTTCAGTTACAACGAAAAACATAATTATGCTAACGGCGAACATAACCAGGACGGCTGTAATAATAATTTAAGCTTCAATTGCGGTATTGAAGGAGACACCAGGGATTCGGGCATATTGGCGTTACGCCGGCAACAAATGAAAAATGTTTTCGCGATGTTGTTGCTCAGCCATGGCGTACCGATGCTGCTTGCCGGCGACGAGTTATTAAACAGCCAGCACGGCAATAATAATTGCTACTGCCAGGATAACGAACTGTCCTGGATAGACTGGAACATGAGCAAGCAAAATGCCGATATGCTGCGTTTTGTCCAACTTATGATCGCGTTGCGCAAAAGGCATCCATCCATTATGCGCCGGCGTTTTTTGACCGGCAAACCCGCCAATGGCCGGGGCATAGCCGAAATTCAATGGCACGGCACTGAACTCAACAAGCCCTTATGGGGTGATTCCGAAGCCAGGGTGCTGGCTTTTACGCTGGCGGGCATTGACAGTGACGAACCCGACTTGCATGTTGTAATGAACATGTCGGATCAGCAGGTTACTATTGAATTGCCGCTTATTCTCGGCCGCGCATGGTGTCTGGCTTTGGACACGTCATTGAAAGCACCGCAGGATATTGTGCCGCTACAGGATCAAAAAGCGGTGAGCGAAAATTTCTATCCGGTAGATGCCCGGACCGTCGTAGTCTTTGAGAATGGGCATCGTTGAATAATGATTAAACAGGAAAAAGACGGCACTCAGCCTGAACGGCTGGTTATGGCGGCACAGTAAGAGTCAAATAAATATGATCGGCGACAATCAAAAAATACAAATAGCCAAAAGATTTGCAGAGTTGCACCCAACGCCATTTGCTGCGTGGACGCCCGATGAGGATTACCCGTCAGATGACGAGCGTTATTTGGCTGTTTACGACAACCTTATTCATGGCGTTTACGGCGATTGCTATGGGCTTAACGCCGAATATGATGAAGACGATAATTTGATACAAGAAGCAACGGAATTTGAAGTTGCGGTTGAAGGATTTGAATCGAAAGCGGGCAAGCCTGAAGTATTCTTTTTTGAGCTAACCAGTGAGTTGACGGGGATGGGTAAATTTATTGAGGATCATGGTAAGCATGGGGATTGGTAGGATTGGCTATGTGCGTAAAGTAAATATAGAGGTATCCAGCAAAACCTTCATTCAAAATATTCCATGAAATCGTCCGGCAACTGATCGAAATCCGGCATTATTTCCACCATGCCTTTAGCCTCGCCCAGACAGCGTTTGAGTGGCTTTTCCTGGTAGGCAACCAGTCGCGCGATGGGGTTATTAGCACGGGCGATAATGATCTCATCCCCCGTCTTCTACCTGTTGAAGTAATTGGGATAGCCGGGTTTTAGCTTCATGGATGTTAATGGTTTGTTTCATGGGGTTCGCCTTAGCTAATTATTTAGCTAGATCGTAGCAGGTTTTTGAATTTTACAATTTGGGCTATTTAAATTCAGGGCACTTGGTGACCGTTTGCATCTATTTTGGTAGCTGGCCTTGCCGCTGTTGGTGGAATTTATGCCAGAGTGGTAGGGCGGATTGCCTAGCGGCGAATCCCCTTACAGCGTTCATTTTGTGTTTGATCCTGACGGTTTATTTGTGGCTTGTGCATCAATTAATATCAATTCATTTCCTTCCTTTAAATCTAGCTCTTTCATAATTCTCTGAACTTTCATTAACTCGGAATCTGAAAAATATAGAATTACTTTGATTGATTTTTTAGTTTGGTTAGCAGCCTTATATACTTCGACTTGATTTTCGAGATTCTGCTTAAGCTTGGAATTGCTGGCAAGCTTGAACTCCACTAATGTGCTATCTTTTGAGCCTCGAGATATTTTATAGTCTACCGGTCCTCGCCCATTATTAACTTCAGCATTAACGTCATCATCAGATGCATACCAAGTTAATCTAAACATTAATTGTAAATCAGACTCGCGTTTAACGGGCTCCCCTTTAATATAGAAAATTCGGTACCCATCATTTTTTTCAATGACTTGCTTTAAATAGATAACTCGATTGTATGCCTCTTCGAAGGTATCTCTGGTAGAGTTATAGAAATTACCATCATTACGTAGTTCTTCAACTAGCGTTGTTACTTGATGGATAAAGATTGATTCAATTTCTTTTATTTTTTGTTCACTGATGGATACAGCCTTGTCCCCGTTATCTTCTTTATATCTTATGTACCTATCAATTAACGCAGGAAACTTTCGTAGTGTTTTAGCAATGGCTTCGTTTATCTCACGTTGTTTTGGGTCTTCTGGAATTTGACGCAACAAATAATCATTGATCTGTGCTCTAAGTTCTAAGTTGGGTATAGATTCGACTATTTCATCGAAGTCACCGATGATGTCATGCTTATTAATCCAAGCCTCGTCTTTTGTAAGAATATCCTTAGGTGTAAGAAGTACATAGTCACCGTCTATGTAAGGTAGTGTAAATTTTTTGCTGTGCCACCTCCTAGTTTGATAGTTAAACTCTGAATGAGTTACTTGAACTGTCTTTGTTCTATTTTTATCTAGATGTTTAGCTGCAAATGTTTGGGTATATTCACATAAATAGCCCTTTATTAAATTGGTCGTAAAATCACTAATGCTATCTTTCCCAACCCCGTCCTTTATAAGGCATAGTTTTTCTAGATGACTGCTCTTTGTAACCTTTTCAGACCCAAAATCGCTAAATATAGTTGATAGATTGCTATTTAGTGCGGCAGCGAAATTTGGCCCAAGACCAGCACCACCATTTCCGACCTTGCTATATCCGAGCCAGTTTTGCTTTACCTCTGGAAACAGGAACCAATGACTAATTAACCCCTTGGAAATTTTACCGCCTTCAGACATTTTTCTTAGGAAAGTTATATATTCAATAATTTTTTTATGAAGTTCCTGATACTCTGAGTTTTCACTATTAAATAGTAGAAACGGATCTATAAAAACTGGAAGGTCATTAATAAGTGAAACATTAAAGGCACCGTATGCATCAAGGACATCAACCGGAACCCCAAAATAGTCTGAAAAATATACGTTCATATGTGTGCTCTAATGAAATTTAATGTAATGTGTACGACTTGATTGTCGTATTAAAGAATCTAACGTGTTCTCTACATAGCTAATTGTTTTTCATTGAGAAAAATATAAGCCGCAGTTGTTCAGAATGCAGTGAAGCCCAACATAAAAGTTTTTAGCAAAATCACAGGTTATTAAACAAACTGAGTCGTTAGCTTCTTGAATGAGTAACCTCATTCAAGAAGCTGTCGCCGAAACCTGTCGTGCTCAACGACTTATATTGTAGATTTCGCATTATCGTTAATTCTACCGTACTTCTTACGCCGACAAAAACAGCAACAACGGATTATCAGGAGCCGCCTCGAAACCGAAGCGTAAGTAATAACCTGCCGCCTGTTCATCTATCGCATCGACGAACAGGCCGATACCGCCCGCCTCAGTATAGATTCGCCGCGCACGGGTCAGGGCATCGACTAATAGCAACTCGCCAAGACCTTTACGATGATATTGTTGATCGACAGCCAGACGTCCTAATCGTACGCCAGGAATACGCCGAGGCAGCTTCTTGCGGCTTGCCTCGGGCAGGTGGCGGTTTTCAAGCTCGGCGAGCGTTAACGCATAATAGCCGTAGATGCGCTCCGGCGCTTGTTCACAGGTCGCAACAAAAGTCTTCGATAAGCCCTTTTCCTGGTGTTGGCGCGCGACTCGCAGCAGCCAGTCGTTCAGTTCCTGACGGCCGCAGTCAAAGTTTTGCCTGTCATGGCTCCCAGTTAAAGGCTGTATCTGCATCGTCTCGCTTTGCCTTATCGTAGCGCTTCATAGCCGCTTCTAATTTGGAATTGGGTTCGGGCGGATTTTCTATCAGGTCGAGCAGCCAGCTCCAGTCTCGCGGAGATAGCCGGATGACTTCCTCCCTCTCGATAACAACTTGAGCTTCCTTCAGTGCCGACTGCACTAGAAATTGGTTAACTGTAGAACCGGTCAGTTCAGCGGCGCGGCACAATATTTCATAGACTTCATGGGGTACGCGAGCACCGATACGGTCTTGTTTGGCAATGGTTGTTCCCATTATCGCCTCCTACATTGTATTGAGCGCAAAGTATATCGTTGTTGTCATTTTGGCGCCATCCAATATCAATGGCAAAGAGGGCAGCTACTTGGTCTATTAATAAGTAACGTAACTCAACATTTATCGCAGGGTTACGTTGCTAAAGGACGTGCTTAACCTAACATGCGGAGTTTCGCTTTACGCGTAAAGCTCTTCCACCACCAACGTCAAATCAATCGATTCCAAGGTAACGCTTTGTTTTTCTGAGAAACTCTCCCGCTGCCAAGCGGTTCGGCGGCGGTAAATTTCCAGGTAAGGAGAGTCTTGAGACAGCAGGACATATTCTTGTAAACGTTCAATCGTTTGATAAGCCATAAGCTTTTCGGTGTGATCGGTTCGCTGAGTGGAATCGGACAGCACTTCGACAATCAAGCAAGGATGCTCATTGTAATAACGGTCGCTTTCTTCTTCGCAGGCGACTTGCACATCCGGGTAGTAAAAACGCACGTCGTCGCCGCGTTTAATTTTTACTTTCATGTCCGATTGAAACGGCTCGCAACGGGTGCCTTGCAAATGCAGGTCCAGACGAGTCATAAGGCGGCGTACCACACGATTATGACTACGGCTGGCCCCGGTCATGGCATAAACAAGTCCGTTAACATACTCATGCCGGGTCTCGGTATTGTTATCGTTTTCCATCAACAGATAAGCTTCGGGCGTGAGTATGGGATCGGGTAGAGCAAATGCCGGGTCAGTCATATTAACTCCTTAATCGGGAGGATAATTTAACGTAGCCTCATTGACAGTAATTTACTGTGCGTAATGGCTTTCAATATACCGTTGCACGATTTCCTGGAACTCTTCTGCAATCCGGTCGCCTTTCAATGTCACGGTTTTTTCGCCGTCTTCATAAACCGGCGCTACCGGGGATTCGCCGGTGCCGGGCAGGCTGATGCCAATGTTGGCGTTTTTACTTTCGCCGGGACCGTTAACCACGCAACCCATGACCGCGACTTCCATTGTTTCAACGCCCGGATATTGTGTGCGCCATACCGGCATTTGGTCGCGCAGATAGCTTTGAATATCCATCGCCAGTCTTTGGAAATAATCGCTGGTGGTGCGGCCGCAACCGGGGCAGGAGATTACCATTGGGGTGAATGAACGAAAGCCCATGGTTTGCAGGATTTCCTGGCCGACGATGACTTCCTGGGTTCTGGATGCGCCGGGTTCGGGCGTCAGCGAAATGCGGATGGTGTCGCCGATGCCTTGTTGCATTAACACCGATAAAGCGGCAGCGGATGAAACGATGCCTTTGGAACCCATGCCCGCTTCGGTCAGTCCCAGATGCAATGCGTAATCGCAACGGCTAGACAGGTCTTCGTAGATTTCGATCAGTTCCTGAACGTTGCTGATTTTGCAGGACAGGATGATTTTGTCTTTGCCCAGCCCAAGTTCTTCGGCTTTAGCGGCGCTTTCAAGCGCGGACAGTACGATGGCTTTACGGGTTACGGCGGCCAAAGGCTCGGGTGTTGCCAAGCTTCTGTTTTCGTCGAGTAAACGGGTCAGCACCGATTGATCCAAGCTGCCGCCGTTCACGCCGATGCGTACCGGCTTATTGTATTGGCAGGCAAATTCAATCATCTGCTGGAATTGCGGGTCACGGCTTTTGCCGCGGCCAACGTTGCCGGGGTTGATGCGGTATTTGTCCAAAGCCTGGGCGCAGTCGGGGAATTTCTCCAGCAGTTTATGGCCGTTGAAATGGAAGTCGCCGACGATTGGCGTCGAGTTGCCTTTTTTATCCAACTGGTTGCGGATTTCGGAAACGGCTGCCGCCGCTTCTTCGGAATTGACCGTGATGCGGACCAGCTCGGAACCGGCAGCGGCCAATTCGATGATCTGGTTAACGGTTGCGGTAATGTCGGCGGTATCGGTATTGGTCATCGATTGAACAACGATAGGCGCGCCGCCGCCGACTTTAACGTCGCCGACTAAAACTTGATGGGTGATTTTTCTAAGGCTAATAGACATACTCAAAATCTTTTGGAAAAGGTTACAGTTATCTGGGAATGTTGTTAAATTATACGCCGATACAGGCCATTAAGTAGAGTTTAGTGTGAGGATAAATTACTTCTCCGATATACATTTGGAGTTCGGATTACTGAAAACGCCGGATAATGATGCCGATATTATTGTCGCCGCAGGCGATATCGGCATTGGTGCACAAGGCCTGGACTGGCTGAAAACACTGAATAAACCGGTCATTTATATCGCTGGCAACCACGAGTTTTATTCCTGCAATTATCAACAAACGCTACAGTCGATTCGCCAGCAATGCGCGGGCAGCAATGTCTGTTTTCTTGAAAACGACAGTTTTATATTTCAGGGCGTGCGCTTTTTAGGTTGCACGCTTTGGGCCGATTTGTTTGTTGCGGGCGAGGAAAAAGCGAAGGCCTTAGCCAAGACTTTAAACGATTTCAGGAGAATTCAATTTGCCGGAAAGTCTTTTGATGTGGCGCAGTTCAGCAGCTTGTATCAAGGTTCAAAGACTTGGCTGGAACGGCAATTAGCCCAGCCGTTTTCCGGAAAAACAGTCATTATAAGCCATCATGCGCCTTCTTTATGGAGCTGGAATGGCCCGACTTCTGCGGCAAAAAAACTGGCGTATTGCAATGACTTGAAATCCTTGCTGCATAAATACGAGATTGCGGCCTGGATACACGGCCATGTTCACAGCCAGATGGATTACCGGATAGCCGGCGCCAGGATATTATGCAATCCCAGAGGCTATGCCGGTATAAAGATCGTTTCGCGATTTGACCCGAATAGGGTGGTGGAGATTTAGGTTTACGTTAACAGGTTGAGTTTGACTGTTATTTTTCAAGGTAAAACATGATCCTTGTTATCGTAAAGAACCTAAATATAAAGCAGTATACGGAAATTTTATAAGCATAACCCCTTTTAGAGACATCCCTATGAAAATGAAAAAACTTGCCAGGGCAGGAATCGAAGATGCTGTAGCTGTGATTACCGGCTTTCCTCTAACTGGTACGGCAAGTATCCTGCTTACAGATGGCCTGCTGCCGTGTATCAGGAGCCTATTTGAGAGGACCTATCTTGACTGGGAACTAAAAGATTGGCCTCACCTCTATGCCAACGAAAGCCATCTTTTAAACATTACTCACTACCATAAAACCAGTCGGCTTCCTCAAGTCATAATTTTTGATAACTCGGAAAGAGCCCTCAATATTGGAGATATTTACGTTTCCAGAAGTTCTATCCAATTCCAAGTATCGAAAGATATAAAGGCCAGGACTGAAGATGCCTTTTGTGCTTACATGAAAATGCTGCGATGGCGAAACAAGGTTTATCACAACGACAGAAATGTGCGTCTGAAAGATTTGACGATATCTGAACAGCGCTTAGTACTTACCGTTCAAAATGTCGCCTATGAGGACTATCTCAGGACAAATCTCGTTTTGGATAGTGAGTTCAACGATCATCAAATGACTCTTCGCATGTTGGTTCATCATGATAAGAAACTTGAGCCTTTATCAGATTCTCCTCTTGCTAACAATTTCGGTGTAAATGTACTTATATTTACGATAGATGGGCAGCTGATTATTCAGAAACGAAGTAATAAGGTAATTGTTCGTCCAAATGAGTATTGCCCTTCCGCTTCCGGGACAATCTCCGCGCTTGATATTCCAAATCATGATACTCCTCTATCAGAGGTCCCGTTGATGAGGGAAGCTATGGAGGAACTTGGGTATTACGATCCCGATCATAAGAATGTTTTTATGCTAGGAATTACTCGAGAGCTAATTAGGGGAGGACAACCGGAGCTATTTCTCGCGGCAAGGAGCAGCCTTTCCGCATCTGAGTTTATGAATGGTTACGCCCATGCTCATGATCGCTTTGAATCTAAGTCGCTGCATTTTTTCAAATTTGATCGTTATGCCTTTAGTGAAGAACTTGATACGCCTGATAAAATTGCCCGGTTTATATCTCTTGTCGACAAATTTATTGATCGGTTCAAAGATCGAATGTCTATACCTCTCTGGACTGCAATTGCGCTTTGGAAGAATGCTCGAATTGCTGGTTCAGCAATGTTTCCGAGCTAAACTTTTTATGCCTTCAATCGGATAGGATGAGTACGCTTTTTTATCCACTTTTACGATATTACAAACTAACTCCATCCGATGACAAAAATCAACATCCAACAAATGATGGCCGAGAGCGGCGTGGCGTTCGGCACCAGCGGCGCGCGCGGGCTGGTCAGTCAAATGACCGGTCAAGTCTGCGCCGCTTACACGCTGGCGTTTTTGCACGGCCTGGGTCTTGCGAAACCGGGGCAAAAAATCGCTTTAGGCATGGATTTGCGCCCATCCAGTCCGGCTATCGTCCGCGCTTGTGCGGCCGGTATCCGCCAAGCCGGCTGCCAAGTTGATTTTTGCGGGATGTTGCCCACTCCTGCACTGGCGTTGCACTCCCTAAAGCAGGGCATTCCGGCAATCATGGTTACCGGCAGCCACATTCCGTTCGACCGTAACGGCATCAAGTTTTACCGGGCCGAAGGCGAGATCAGCAAAGCCGACGAAACGGCCATTAGCCAAGTTGAGCTTGAGTTGCAGGCGATTTCCGACGATGCGCTATTGCCGGACATTAATCCAGCCGCGTTGCAACAATACCAACAACGTTACACCGGCCTATTTTCCGCCGATTTATTGAGCGGTTGGCGGGTCGGGATTTACGAACATTCCAGCGTCGCGCGCGATTGTCTGCGTGATGTGTTGAGCGCTCTGGGCGCGGATGTTGTCGGTTTGGAGCGCACCGATACCTTTGTCCCTATCGATACCGAAGCGGTCAGCGAAGAAGATCGCCGCCGCGGACTGGCCTGGGCGGCGGAGCATCGTCTGGATGCGATTATCTCTACCGATGGCGACGGCGACCGGCCGCTGATCGCCGATGAGACCGGCAGCTGGTTGCGTGGCGACATTGTCGGTTTATTGTGTGCGCGTTTTTTAGGCGCTGACGCCGTAGTCACGCCGGTAAGCTGCAACACTGCAATCGAGGCGTCGGGATTATTTCGCCAGGTGATCCGCACCCGCATCGGTTCGCCGTATGTGATTGCCGGCATGGAGCAGGTGCTTGCTGCCGGTAATTCCGGCGTGGTCGGTTTTGAAGCTAACGGCGGTTTTCTAGTCGGCAGTGATTTGATGGTTAACGGGCAAACTTTGTCCGCATTACCGACCCGCGACGCGGTATTGCCGGCATTGGCTGTGTTGGCGATGGCCCGGCAACAAGGCTGCAAAATCTTGGCGCTGTTGAACGCTTTGCCGCAACGATATACCGCCAGCGACCGTTTGCAGGATTTTCCGCTTGCCGACAGCCGGGCATTGCTGGATAACCTGCAACGCGACGATACGGCCTACCGGGGCTTATGGGGAAATGAATTGGGCGCGCTTGCTCAGCGGGATTTAACCGACGGCTTGCGTCTGACTTTCGATAACGGCGAGATCGTGCATTTGCGTCCGTCCGGCAATGCCCCCGAACTGCGCTGCTATGCTGAAGCCGGCAGCATGGAACGGGCCCAAACATTGGTTGCATTGAGTTTGCAACGTATTGGCTTTTTATAGATTTAAATTTTATTAACTGATGTTACGCAGGCATATGATAAAAAACGTTGTCCACGAAAAGCACGAAAATAGCCAAGGGAGCCTTAAGGCGCGCACGGTACGCCCTACTCATCATCTTTCGCGGATAAATGCGTAACATCAGTCAATAACTAAGCTGAGTAAACAATGCGCATGAACACCTCGCTAATCAGCATTCACTTTGTAACCAGCGTATAAGAACTTTGACCACATAAGCTTGTTCATCCGGAGTCAGGGCGCGGCCTTGCGGTATCCTATGCCATTTTTCCAGGCAACTGCGGCAGCAACAGGCGGTTGCATGTTGGGCTACAAAAACCGGGTGTCCCCGAAAAGGCGTTTGTTTGCCGTCGTTTTTAGGCAGTGCGGGCGCCAGGCGTTTTTCGATAAAGTCCCCGGCATGAACGGTAACCGCGGTCAGTCCTTTGCTGTGCAGGTAAACAAGGTCTTTGCCTTGAAGATGGAATTTGCTGCGGAAAGCCGACTTTGAGAGGGCCGCAAGAAGTTCGTCTAAATCTCTCATCAGGAATCTTGTGTTGCGTAGTTTAGGTACTGTTTCATTATGGGCGGATGTTCTATGATGAATCAAGCTTGAACCTGAACGCTCGGCCCTTGACGATATGGATTTCCAGCAACAAAGACATCGTGGTGTGCGCGGCATTCGGTTGTCATTGACTCTTCGTATTCTTAGTGCAAATATTCCTCCGCTTATGCCACATCGGTTAATATTCGTATCTACGATTCCGTTTTTATCTACTTATTTCTAACTCATGTTTTTTGCCAAGGATTTTATTGAAACCGCTGAAGGGCTTATTTTTGCAGTGGTAGCGCAAGGTTTGGAAGACGGTAAGGTGCTGTGTTTTTTACGCTATGTGTATGAGTCTTCCGGTTGGAAAAAAGTTGATACCGAGCAAGCCAATCATCTGCTGCAACAACACTATCCCGATTATCTGCATTATTCCCCGATCTTGGCTGCACATTTACATGCGGTCGCCGTAGACCGGATCATCAAACATCACCAGCCCAAGCATAGATTGCAGCAGATTATGCAGACGGCTCCGGGTGTGTATGCCGCAAGCTTGCCGGGAGCGGGCGCGGCGGCTGTCGAGCGGGACCTGTTCCGGCTGTGCGAATTATTCGGGCAGCACGGCCTGGATTTAACGCAAGCCGGAGTTACGGGTTCCATATTGATCGGCGTGCAAAATCAAGCCTCGGATATTGATTTAGTCTGCTACGGCAGGGAAGTGTTTCATCAATGCCGGGCAATTACTCAAGAGCTGATCGAATCGGGACGCTTGCAGGCCTTGAATGACCAAGATTGGCAGCAATCTTACCAGCGTCGTTCCTGCGATCTGAGCTTTGAAAACTATGTCTGGCATGAACGGCGCAAATGTAACAAGGCGGTGATTAATGGGCGGAAATTCGATTTGAGTTTTATCGATGATTGCACAAATCCTCAGGTTATTAATTACCAAAAATGCGGAGCGATCACGTTGCAGTGCAGGGTCATCGACGATTTTCACGCCTTCGATTATCCGGCTGAATTTAAAATAGATGATCGGCAGATCGGATCTATCGTCAGCTTTACGGCGACTTATACCGGGCAGGCTGTCAGCGGCGAAATGGTCGAAGTCTCAGGCGTGCTCGAACAATCGGAACAAGGCGTTAAACGCATCGTGGTCGGTTCCAGCCGTGAAGCGCACGGCGAATATATCAAGGTTATCCAATGCTCAAGTTAGCTGATATTGATGCGGTTATTTTCGATATGGACGGCTTGGTTTTGGATACGGAAAGTACCTACTTTGCCGCTTGGCGGCAAGCCGCAAGCGCAATGGGCTATGAGTTCTCCGAGGAATTTTGCCTGTTGCTGTCGGGGCTGCATTACTCTGATGTAGAGCTGAAACTGCTTGAATATTGCGGGGCCGGCTTCGATCTGCAAACGTTTAACCAATTAAGCTGCGTTTTTTGGCGCGACTATGTCAGCGTCCACGGTATCAAAGTCAAACACGGCTTTAGCGAATTGTTGGAATTGTTGGTCAGGCAAAAAGTTCCTTATTGTCTGGCGACTAACAGCGCTACGGCCAATGCATTGGAATGTCTTGAATTGGCAGGCATCGAAGAGGTTTTTTCGATCATCGTTACCCGCGATCATGTGCCGTGCGGCAAGCCTGAACCGGATATTTTTTTAAAAGCCGCCGAGTTGATGCAAGTAGACATCGGACAATGTCTGGTGATCGAGGATTCTCATGCCGGGATCGTGGCGGCGTCCAGGGCTGGGGCTGTCTCGGTGTTTATACCGTCGATAGCGCAGGTCGAACCGTTAACCATCGAACTATGCGATTTGATGGTCGGCGATTTGGCGCAATTGACGGATGCCATCCGCGCTTAGTTCGCAGCCGATAGGCCGATCATGTATACTTCCAGCAATTTTTCGTTACCGCACAGCATAACCTTTGATAGTTCAACATTCTAAAGTTTCAGTCATTGCTCCCGCCAGATTGCACATGGGCTTTATCGATTTAAGCGGATCACTGGGCCGGAATTTCGGCAGCATCGGCGTTGCGCTTAATGAAATCAGCACCAACTTATCGATAGCCGCTGCCGGGCAACTCAGCATTACCGGTCCCGCCGCTCAACGGGCAGAAAAATGTGTGTCCATGTTGTGCGAAGCACTGCACGTATCCGACAAGCTCAATATCACCATCGAAACAGCGATTCCGGAGCATGTAGGCTTGGGCTCGGGCACGCAAATGTCTTTGGCAATCGGCGCGGCGCTTAATGAGTTTTATGGTTTGGGCTTGACGGTACGGGAAATCGCCGCCGTGACTGACCGGGGCTTGCGTTCCGGCATCGGTATCGGCGTTTTTGAACAGGGCGGTTTGGTTGTCGATGGCGGCCGCGGCGAAAAAACGGTTACGCCGCCGGTGCTGGCGCACATGAATATACCGGGCGACTGGCGGTTTATTCTGGTGTTCGACCGGCGCGGCCAAGGCTTGCACGGTCAACAGGAAATACAGGCGTTTCAGGCGCTGCCGCCTTTTCCCCAGCAGGAAGCCGCCCGCTTATGCTATTTATTGCTGATGCAGGGTTTGCCTGCGGTAGCCGAGAACGACATCGATAAGTTCGGCGATGTGATTACCCAGCTGCAACGTTCGGTTGGCGAGCATTTTTCGTCGGCTCAAGGCGGCGTTTTTACCAGCCCCGAAGTTGCGGCGGCGATGCAATGGCTGGAACGGCAAGGCGCGGTAGCTATCGGTCAAACTTCGTGGGGGCCGACCGGGTTTTGTGCGATTGATGGGGCCGGGCTGGCCGAATCGACTGCCGAGCAGGCCAGACAGGAATTTGCCCATTTCGATAACTTGAGTTTTGTTGTCGCCAGCGCGCGGAACAGCGGCGGGGATGTTTTTGTCGGTTAGCATCTGATGTAGCATGGAAACGGTATTGATTGTCGCCGGTTCAGGGCGGATGCTGGCTCAGGCGGCAAAGAACGCAGGCTTAAAGCCACTGGTCATCGACCTGTTCGCCGATCTGGACACTCAAAACGATGCGGAAGATTTTCACCGGGTAAAGTCATTAGCCGAACCGGACTTGGCGGCTGCCGTCGATTATTTTGTTGAGCGCTATGCGGTCGGTCATGTTATTTACGGCAGCGGCTTTGAATGTCATCCGGAAAGCCTGCGTTATCTGAATAGCCGCTTGATTATGCTGGGCAATCATCCTGATGTTTTTGCAAGGCAATTGGATAAACCGGCATTTTTTTCGACTCTCGATCAATTAAATATTCCGTACCCCGAAGTTGTTTTTAGCGCACCCGGTTGTGCAAATGGTTGGCTGGTTAAACCCAGACGAGGGCAGGGCGGTTTTGGCATAAAACATTGCCATGCCGATGACGACGCAGCCGCATTGGTTTATTGGCAAAAGTTTCAAGCCGGTACGCCGCATTCGGTATTGTTTTTGGCCGACGGGCAGCAGGCGCAAGTTGTCGGTTTTAATACGCAATGGCCGGTCCGTTTAAGCGAGACGGAAGAGTTCGTTTTTTCGGGAGTAATCAATAGTACCGACCTGTCGGATACGCATAAGGCGAAGATAACGGATTGGCTAAAATGGATGGTTCCGGTATTCGGGCTAAAAGGCTTGAATTCGCTGGATTTTATTCATCTGGATGAGCGCAGTTATGTGCTGGAAATCAATCCCCGGCCTTCGGCCAGCATGCAGTTATACGGTCGGGATTTATTGGTTCGGCATATTCAAGCCTGTGTGGGGACGGCTTTTGTCGCCCAGCCATCGAAAGTTGAGCTGCCCCGGATAGGTTATCAAATCGTTTATGCCGGGCATGATTTAATCATTCCCGGCCATTTCGAATGGCCGCCTTGGTGTATGGATTTGCCGGAACCCGGCGATATGTGTCGCGCAGGTCAGCCGATTTGCAGTATTATTGCCCACCAAAAAAACTCACTGTCCGTAGTGGAACAGCTGCTGACTAAACAACAACTTATCATTAATAAACTAAAAGGTTTCGATCGACATGGAATATACAGCCAGCGTTAACAAATTGACCCAGCCCTTGGTGCAGCATTTACTCGATAATGCCGACAAACTACGTTTAGGCGTGGAAAAGTTAGCCAATGGCTGCACCATTATCGACGCCGGCATTAAAGTGCCGGGCGGAATCGAGGCGGGCCGCATTATTGCCGAAATCTGTCTCGGCGGGATGGGTACTGTAACGATCAGCCACAGCGCTTATACGGATAATTGGCCGCTGTCGGTGACTGTTCATACCGGCAATCCGGTTCTGGGTTGCTTGGGTAGCCAATATGCGGGCTGGAGCTTGTCTCACGAGAAATATTACGCCTTAGGTTCAGGCCCTGCGCGGGCAATGGCAACCAAGCTAAAAGACGGTAATCAGGAACCGGTTGAAGAGTTATATAAAGAGCTGGGTTATCAAGACAGCAACGATTCCACTGTTTTAGTGATTGAAAACGATGCGGTGCCGCCGGTTGAAATCGTCGAAAAAGTCGCTGCGGCTTGTAAAGTCGATCCGTCAAAGTTGACCATCATCGTTACCCCGACCAGCAGTCTGGCCGGCGGCGTACAGGTTGTTGCGCGAGTGCTTGAAGTGGCAATGCATAAAGCCCATGCCTTGCATTTTCCATTGGAAAATATTATCGACGGTAGCGGCAGCGCGCCGATTTGTCCTCCGCACCCGAATTTTGTCAAAGCCATGGGGCGTACTAACGATGCGATCCTGTTTGCCGGTCAAGTGCATATTTTTGTCAAAGGCAGCGATGAAGACGCTGAAAAACTGGCTAAAGAACTGCCCAGTTCAACCTCTAAAGATTACGGCAAACCGTTTGCGGACATCTTCAAACAGTATGAATACGACTTTTTTAAAATCGATGCGATGTTGTTCAGCCCGGCCAGCGTTATTGTGACTGCGGTGGAATCCGGCAAAAGCTTCCGCGCCGGTAAGCTGGATAATGCTTTGTTGGATCAGTCGTTTGGGGCATAAAACGCATCGTAATGCTTTATTACATTCTTAAGTTTTCTATTTCCGCGCTCATTGTTGTACTTATTTCGGAAATTGCCAAACGTCATAGCGGCTTTGCAGCACTGGTTGCTTCGTTGCCGCTTACTTCGTTGATGGCAATAATCTGGATGCACTTTGATGGTGCTGAATCCTTACAAATTGCTGCGCTTTCCAGCCAGATTTTTTGGTTGGTGCTGCCGTCGTTGCTTTTTTTTCTACTGTTGTCGGTGCTGCTTAAACACGGTTTGGTTTTTTGGCTGAGTCTTGGGATTTCAGTAGGGAGCACTGTCGCGGGGTATCTGATGTTATTGCCGCTATTACGGCGCATGGGGGTGCAGCTATGAAAGGCCGCATCGCTATTTTTACCGATGATCCGGGCTGGCATGGCAAACAATTAAACTTGGCCTTTGCCAGCCGCGGCTATAGCTGCGATTACGTTTCCCTAACCGAATGCCGGTTTGCAATCGAGTCCGGCCGTCAACCGATCTTTATTCCAGGCTTTGAACACGCACTGCCCGATGCTGCGTTTGTGCGCGGCGTTCCCGGCGGTTCGCTTGAGGAGGTCGTGCTGTATCTGGATTTTCTGCATGCGTTAAAGATAGCGGGAATTCCTGTTTACAATGATGGGCATGCGGTAGAGCGCAGTGTCGATAAGGCCATGACCAGTTTTTTACTGCACAATGCGGGATTGCCTACGCCGATGACCTGGGTGTTGCGTGACCGTGAGGAAGCGTTAAGGATTGCGGAAACTGAACTAAAACAGGGTAATTTTATAATCAGCAAGCCTTTGTTCGGATCACAGGGTGAAGGTATACGCCGCATTGAAAAATCCACGGACTTATTCTGGCTGACCGGCAGTCGCGGCGTTTATTATTTGCAGCGTTTCGTTCATTGCGAAGGCGCCGGTTTTTCCGATCATCGCGTTTTTGTGATTAATGGACGGGCAGTCGCCGCAATGCGCAGGCGCGGAAAATTCTGGCTGAATAATGTCGCTCGCGGCGCGACTTGCGAGCTGATCGATTTGGAACCCGAAATGGTGAGTTTGGCCGTTAAAGCAACTACCGCATTGGCGATGGATTATGCCGGAGTCGATATTATCCGGGATAGGGAAGGGCGTTGCACGATCATTGAAGTTAACAGCATACCGGCATGGAAAGGGCTGGAAAGCGTTTGTGACGTCAATATTGCCGAGTTGATGGCGGATGATTTAATCACCCGCAAGATTAACAAAAACAAACTTGAGTTGCTTGTAGCCGTATGATGATTTCGCCGGAACAACTCAGTGAGCTTTATCGGCAAGCCTGCGAGGTTGACGTGCAGGCTTTTAAGCCCGGCAATGTCAGCGTTTATGCGGACGGCCATGATATGACCGTGGCTGATTTCAGGACCAGCGCCAAGGTCAGCGCGGAGCCTCTTTGCAATCCCGGTTATTCATTGGGCGAGAAAATTTATTATGCGGTCAAGGCCACGCGCGAGGCGGTAGGTTGCAACACCAACCTGGGCATTATTTTGCTGTGCGCGCCATTGATCCAGGCAATCGGGTACAAGCATTCCGGATTAACCTTAAGGCAGGCAGTAAGCAAAGTTCTTGGCAATACAACAATAGACGATGCCGATTGGGTTTTTAAAGCCATCACATTGGCGTCTCCGGGCGGATTGGGCAGCTCTGACGATCAGGATGTGAATGAAAAAGCAACCGTGACATTGCTTGAGGCGATGAAAATAGCCAGCCTCAAAGATCGTATCGCGCTTCAATACGCAACTGATTATCAAGATATTTTTAATTTCGCAGTTTTAAGGTATACTATTCTCTTAAGTCGATGGGGTGACCGGAATTGGGCGGCAGTGTCAGTTTATGCCGACATGTTGAGTCAGTTTCCGGATAGTCATGTCGAAAGGAAATACGGAGATCAGTACTCTGAGATGCTAGCTGGCAGAATGGCTCAGCTCAGTGAGGAGCTGTTAAAAACTGATAATCCCGAGCAAATAAAGCCATTGCTTTTTTCTCTGGATCAGGAGCTTAAGCTTTACGGTATAAATCCGGGTACTACTGCTGACATGATAGTGGCAACAGTATTAACGGCATTTTTAGAGGATCTTAATCAGTAACAATTTTGTTACTAATAGGGCTTCAAAAGGAATTTGTTAAAAACAAATAAGGGGACATTAATAATGTCGATAGTAGATTCAATTTTTTCATTTTTTTCTTCACAGGGGATATTAAGCATGGCTAAAATCAATAACTTACGCGTTGGCGAATCTTTGGTTGGTGAAGGCAACGAAGTTGCTCACATCGATTTGATGGTTGGACCACGTGGTTCAGCTGCTGAAACTGCATTCGCAAACTGCTTGACAAACAACAAAGACGGCTTCTCAAGCTTGTTGGCTGTTGTTGCACCTAACTTGATGGTTAAACCATCTACTGTTATGTTCAACAAAGTAACAATCAAAGGCGCAAAACAAGCTGTTCAAATGTTTGGCCCAGCACAACGCGGTGTTGCTATGGCTGTTGCTGATTGTGTAGAAGACGGCACAATCCCAGCTGCTGAAGCGGATGATTTATTCGTATCAGTCGGTGTATTCATTCACTGGGCTGCTGAAGACGATGCTAAAATCCAACAATACAACTACGAAGCTACTAAAGAAGCTCTGAAACGTGCTGTTGCCGGTACTCCTACTGCTGCTGAAGTTGTTGCTGCTAAAGGTACTGCTGTACATCCATTCGCTGCTAACTAAGATCTACTTAGTCAGCAAGAATGCTAAAAATACCCCGGCTTAACGGGGTATTTTTTTGCCTGCTGTTTTTATATCTTTTGTTTTAATGGTGCCGGAGTGCAGCGCACTGGCAACCAGCGCTTGATGAATTCCCGCCTCGCTCAAAGCCGTTAAATCCTGCTTGTTTCTTATTCCGCCCGCGGCAATAAAGTTCTTGTTTGGATATTGCTTGCAAAATTCGGTTAACTTGTCCAGGTCTGGGCCTTGGTTGCTGCCTACTCGCGCCAACGTCATGATAATGATATTTTCCGGCCAGAAAGAGGAGTCGAAAAAAAGATTTTTCGCGCCCAAAGCATTTGAGTTTGAATAATCCAGCGACAGAATAAAGTTATTTTTATAAGCTTTGATTTCCGAAATAGTTTCATTTCGGTAGGATTCACTGCCCAAAACAGGCAGGTTGTTTTTCGGAAGTTGCATGTCCTCATCATATTTTCGATAACCCTTGTCTATCCAAAAAGTTATTTGCGGAAAACAAGTTAGCACCTTGGTTATTAAATGATCATGGTCACCTTGACCGGTAATCGCGTTCAGGTCAGCAATATAAAAGGTATCGAACTCGTAAACCCCCAGGAATGCTTCAATAACCTGAAAAATATCGGACGATTTGCACAAGTCTGTGCTGATGGGTTGATAGTGCTCGCGATTACCTTGCTTGGCGTGAACGACGACGCCGTCTTTTATATCTATTACCGGTATTATTTTCATAAAAACATGAGGCTTAAAGCCGAAGCGAGCTTTGGACTGGTGATACAATATTACATTCTTATAGTTATTTATTGAATATTGTGAAAATTCTGGTGTTCGAGTATATCACCGGCGGCGGCTTTAATAAGCAGGCGTTGCCGGACTCCCTGGCTGGTGAGGGAGATTTGATGCTGAATGCGTTACTCAATAACTTGGCCGGACTAAATAATATTGAAGTAACCGTAATGCGCGACCGGCGGCTGGACATTTTAACCAAAGTAAATACCGTCATCATCGGACCGGAGCATGATATTAGAGAAGAGTTTGCTCGACTGGTTAAGCAATCGGACTTGGTCTGGCCGATAGCGCCGGAGTTTGACGATATTTTGCAAACCCTGTGTCAAACAGTTGAATCGTTAGGCAAAGTATTGCTGACATCGCCGGCAGCGGCCGTTGCCATTGCCGGTAATAAATTCAAGACTTACGAACAGCTTAATCGCTATCATATAACCGCTGTTCCTACCTTGATGTTCGATAATACTTATTCTCCCGGTGAATGGATAGTTAAACCGATTGACGGTGTGGGCTGTGCGGACAGTTATGTGATGAGCAGTCAGCAAGACTTTGATCGTATCGAGCCACTTAAAGGTGGATATGTCATTCAGCCGCATCTTCAAGGCGCAAAAACCAGCTTATCGTGTTTATTCAAGCAAGGCCAAGGCTGGCTAGTGTGCGCTAATTTACAGCGTTTTGAATTCATCAACCGGCAATATCATTTGGCGGAAATTGTGGTTAATCATCACCCCGATCTTGGCTTGTATCAGTCCGTGATTGATAAAATAGCGCTCGCTTTACCCGAATTATGGGGCTATGTCGGTATTGATTTGATAGAAAACGATCGATTATGGGTGCTTGAAATAAATCCCCGCCTGACAACTTCATTTGTGGGTATATACCAGGCTTTAGGTATTAATATTGCCGAAGCTGTTTTGCAGTTATTGCATGGCGAACCGATGCTTAACCCAACTTGCAACAACGCCATTACCGTTCAAACAAAACAGGAACTCCATGCAAGCTAATATTGTCGGCTGGGATATAGGCGGCGCTCATGTCAAAGCGGCGGTCATCGGCGCCGGTAAAATTATTGCCGTTTATCAGCAACCGTGTCCGTTATGGAAAGGATTGGATCAACTGCAACACGCAGTAAATTCCATCATGCAGGAACTGGCCGGTTCAAACCTTTGTCACGCTATGACGATGACCGGAGAGTTGGTTGACTTATTCGATAACCGGGACGATGGCGTTAAACAAATTATCCAAACCATGACCGATCTGTTGCCTGGCAGTGAAATTCTGGTTTTTGCCGGGCAGCAAGGTTTTTTAAAGCCCTCGCAGATTGAAGCCGGGCATTACCTATCAATCGCCTCAGCCAACTGGCTGGCCAGCGTCTCATTTACAGCGCAAAAAGTCGGCAACGGACTTTTTGTCGATTGCGGCAGCACCACGACAGATATACTCCTGCTCAAAGATGGGCAAGTGTTGGCGGAAGGTTACACCGATTATCAGCGTTTAATATCACAAGAATTGGTTTATACCGGTATTGTTAGAACCGCTGTGATGGCCGTTACGCAAATAGCGCAGGATCAAGGCAAGCAAATCGGCCTGATGGCCGAATATTTTGCCACCATGGCCGATGTCTATCGCGTCACCGGCGAACTCAATGAGGCTCACGATCAAACCGACACAGCGGATGGCGCGGAAAAAACAATTCCGGCCAGCGCCAAACGGTTATCGCGGATGATCGGTTGCGATTTTTACCCCGATGAACTGCCGCGCTGGCGGCAGTTTGCCGAAAATATCCGGTCCCGGCAAATACAACAAATTCAGCAAAGCTGCGAAGCCCGTCTATCTAAACATCGGCTTTTACCGGACAACCCATTGATCGGCGCAGGAGTAGGACGATTCTTGGTTAAGCGGATTGCACTGAATTTGGGCCGTCCTTATCTGGATTTTTCCGATTTGTTTCCGGTAGCTGGAATTGAGTCCGATATGACCGCGGCGGACTGCGCTCCTGCCGCATCTATCGCGTATTTGGCCGAAAAATAAAGGCGAAAACCAGTTAAAAAACTATCTATATCGAATCGATACTTAATCGGTTGTGTTAAAATATTATTTTTTGTCAACATTAATAAATGTTTACAGGTGCTATGGAAAAAGTTGATGTATTTGACCTGATCGAGCGAATGTCAGCGCTGATCCGGTCTGAAGAACGTAAAAAATGCACTGAATTAGGTCTACAGCCGGTTCATTTGCAGGTAATGGATTATTTATCTCGCTGCAACCGCTACAGTGACACTCCGGCCGCGCTTACCAATTATCTGGGCATGACTCGCGGCACTGTCTCTCAAACCTTACTGTTGCTGGAAAAAAAAGGTTACATTAAAAAAACACCCGATGTAAATGACCGCCGCATGGTGCATCTTGGCCTGATGACTGAAGGCGATGCTATTTTAAATAAAGCCCGGCCGGCGGATTTATACAGCCAAGCCTCGGCAATATTTAGCGAAAATGAAAGTCAGGGCAACGTTTTTGTTAATGCATTAATCGCGCTGCAAAAAGCCAATAAATCCCAATCTTTCGGGCTTTGCAAAACATGCAGGTATTTCACTGCAACTTCGGACGGTTTTATTTGCGGCTTGACCAAAGAACGGCTGAGCCAAACCGATAGTGATAAAATATGCCATGAGCATACCGTTTGTTAATGATTGTAAGTAATCGGGCTAAAGTTTTCGGGTATTTTGGAGTGCAAGCTCTGCCTGCACTCCGGCTTTAAACAAGAGCTGAAAACTTATATTCGGGTACTTAGGTTGTATAAACGAAGAAACTCTTATAGAACAACAAGTCAAAATCATCAATGAACAAATGAGAAACTAGAATCTGTGCAATAAGACACACGATTCATTGAGTTTTTTTTCAACGAACTGCTAGGCTTATGTGATTGTGTTAATTATTCAGAGAAGAACTTGGAAGAAGATTTAACCACCGATTTAGTCGTGCTGCAAAGCCATTTAGAAACTATGCTTGGCCGTGTTCAGCAAAACAGCGCTACTTTGCGCAAGTTTCAGGCATTCGAAATAAGATTGCTCAAGCTCAATGCCTTATCGGACATTATTGACCATCTGCTTGAAGAGGCTAAAAATTATTTCGATCTTGACGTGATCAGCTTATGCCTGATCGACGAAACCGGTGAAATCGCAAAAACACTTAACGATAGCGGTTACTCATGCAGTTCAAAAAATGGGTTAATGTTGCTGAGTAGTAAGGATTCTTTAAACTCAACCATGGCACAACCGTATATTGGTGTTTATGAAGACGGCCAATGCGCTGGCTTTTTTCCGCATGTTGAAAGACAACCGGCCAGCGTTGCCATTACGCCTTTAACCCGTCGGGATAAATCTTTTGGAACTTTAAATCTGGGTAGCTATCAGTCCGACAGATTCGACGATAATATGGCTACCGATTTCATTGAGCACCTCAGTTCCGTAGTCAGCGTCTGCCTGGAAAACAATCTTCATGTTGAAGAGATAAGACGTGTCAGTTATCTCGATGCACTAACAGGTATCAATAACAGACGTTTTTTCGAACAGCGCATCGGTGAAGAATTAAAGCGTAGTCAACGCAATGCAGGGCCGTTATCCTGCCAGTTTTTCGATATAGATTTCTTTAAGTCGGTTAATGACAAGCATGGTCATCAAGGCGGTGATCTGGTGCTGTCTTTGGTAGCCGCCACCATAAAACACCAATTAAGAGACAATGACGTGTTTGTCCGTTACGGCGGAGAAGAATTTGTCGCTTTATTGTCCAATACCGATGAAGTTAAAGCGCTGGAGACAGCTGAGCGAGTGCGTAAAGCTATTCAGACACTGGTAGTTGCAGTCAATGATATTTCCGTCTCGGTTACTGTTTCTATCGGTGTGTCCATTTATGTGCCTGATGGCACATCTATTTCAGTAGACAGTGAGATAGCCAACCGGCTGATAAAAGCGGCCGATTCTGCGTTGTACAGAGCCAAGCATAATGGCCGGAATCGTGTGGAAAATGGCGGGGTTATTTCGGATAAGCAGGTGATAATTAAACGGCATTAAGAGTTTAGCTTTGATGATAGAATGAATCACTTAATGATGAATAGGCTATGAGCAGGAGAAACGCATGTTATTGCCATCATTTTACCTGGAAAATTTCAGACTTTTTGACAAGTTGGAAGTTAAACGGCTGGGCAGAATTAATCTGATAGTAGGCCGTAATAATGCCGGTAAAAGCGCTTTTTTGGAAGCAGTTTATATTTATGCTGCTGAAACAGACCCGGAAGTTTTTTTTGAGTTAATTCAATCCCGGCAAGAACATTGGAAGCCTAGGGGGCAAGATAATACAAAAGGATTTTCTTTTAGCCCTTTTCGGCACTTTTTTAAGGGTCATAAGATTCCTTTGCCTAATGAATCTGGGTTTAAATTGGCTATAAGCAAAAATATCACTCCATTGCATGTAAAAACAGCTACTTATGTTTCTGAAGAAACCGACAATGGCTTTTCTAGAAGAAAATTAAGCAATCCCGACGAAATAAATCTTAATTCTGAGATTGAAGTTTATGTCGTTGCCGAACAAGAAAACAATACGCAGTTGTTATTTTCCGAAGAACGCGGCTTTGGCTTTGATCCTCGTAGAAGATTATTTCTAAGCAAAAAACACTCTAATTCATTTAGTGCTATTCAATTGGTACCCACGCAAGGTATTTCAGACCGTAAAACCGCTCTGTTATGGGATGCCGTTAATTTAACCGATTTAGAAAAAGTGGTAATTGACGGTTTAAAGCTCATTGAAGCCCGTTTACTAGGCTTGGCATTTGTTGAAGATCCACGTAATGAAAGGCTTCCGCTAGTCAAGCTGCAAGATCAGGAAGAGAGGGTTCCTTTAAAAAGCCTTGGCGATGGTGTAACCCGCGTTTTTCATATCATGCTAGCTTTAGTCAACGCCAAAGACGGAGTTTTGCTGATTGACGAGTTTGAAAACGGTTTACATTGGACGGTTCAGGAATCAGTATGGCGAGTGCTTTTTCAAATGGCGGCAAGGCTTAATGTGCAGGTGTTTTGCACAACCCATAGCCGCGACTGCATTATGGCGTTTGATACGGTGTGGCAGGAATTTGAAAATGAAGGGGCATTTTTTCGGCTCTATGCCCAAAACAACGAAATTCGAGTGAGAGAGTATGACTTGGAAACCTTATCGGACTCGTTAGAGACTGATGTGGACGTAAGGTAGTCTTGTTATGTCTGAAAAGTTTAAATCGGATGCCTCCAAAATCTTGCTGATCGAAGGTATTAACGATTGGCATGTAATAAACGCGCTTTGTGAACATTACGTACTACCGGAAAACTTTGGTCTTAACGTCTGCGGCTCTGATGATTTGGTTTTTAAAAAGCTACGGGCTTTGCTGAATACCGAAAATAAAGAAGCAATTGGTGTTGTGCTGGATGCCGATAATCCAAACTTCGCTGCAAAATGGCATAAGTTTCAAGCAGTGCTGGATAAAGCCGGTATCCAGTGTGACGGTAAACCAAATGTAACCGGAACCATTATTCCAGCGACGGATGTCTACCCCAGAATTGGCCTTTGGTTAATGCCCGATAATCGTGTTGATGGTATGTTGGAAGATTTCTGTATGACAATGGCGGAATCCAGTGCAATCGGTTTTTCACAAGAGTGCGTATCGGCGGCACAAGAAAAAGGCCATGCTTCGTTTGTTGCTAATCATCACAGCAAAGCAATTGTGCATACCTATCTGGCTTGGCAGGATGAACCTGGACGACCACTAGGGCAGGCAATAACGGCCAAGGTTCTTGACCCTAAACATCCGTTAGCACAAACTTTTGCGGGCTGGTTGAAAAGATTATTTGTCGATACTTAATAAATGTTGGGGGCACAAGCGCCCCCAACACATAGTTCATATTACCCTTTCAACGCCTTCAACACCGCCTGCATAGTCGCATTGGCATCGCCGAACAACATGCGGGTGTTTTCCAGTACGAATAACGGATTACCCACACCGGCATAACCTGACGCCATGCTGCGTTTAAGCACGACAGTGGTTTCACCTTTCCAGCATTCCAACACCGGCATACCGGCAATCGGGCTGTTCGGGTCGTCCAATGCTGATGGGTTAACAATGTCATTAGCGCCGATCACGATCGATACGTCAACATGGCCCCAATCCTCATTGATTTCGTCCATTTCATAAACGATGTCGTAAGGCACTTTGGCTTCGGCCAGCAGCACGTTCATATGGCCGGGCATTCTTCCGGCAACCGGATGGATACCGAAACCCACTTTCTTGCCTTTATCGCGCAACAGCTTGGTGATTTCATTAACCGTGTGCTGGGCTTGAGCAACCGCCATACCGTAGCCTGGAATAATCATGATGTTTTTGGCGTCGAGCAATAATTGCGCGGTTTCATCGGCGCTGATCGGCGTGACTTCGCCTTCAACGACAGCAGCTTCGCCACCCGAACCAGTACCGAAACCACCGGCAATAACGCTGATAAAGTTGCGGTTCATCGCGCGGCACATGATATAGCTCAAGATCGCACCGCTGCTGCCGACCAACGCGCCGGTCACAATCAATAAATCGTTACTTAACATAAAACCGGTTGCCGCCGCCGCCCATCCCGAATAGCTGTTGAGCATGGACACCACCACCGGCATGTCGGCGCCGCCGATAGCCATGACCATATGTATGCCGAACAACAACGCAATCGCAGTCATAATCCAGAGAGGGATAGTGCCGCCGCCGGTTTCGGTTTGTTGTAAAAACATCCTGCCCAGAACGATCGCGGCAATCAGTAAGCCCAGGTTGAGCCAATGACGAGCGGGCAATAACATCGGTTTGCCGCTGATACGTTCGCTGAGTTTACAAAAAGCAATCACCGAACCTGAAAAAGTCACGGCTCCGATAAGAATGCCGATGTAAATTTCCACTTCGTGAATGGTTTTTTCTACGCCGATCAAGTTTGCAGAGTTATCCATAAAATTGGCATAACCCACCAGCACAGCGGCCATACCGACCAAGCTGTGCATGATGGCGACCAGTTCCGGCATCTGTGTCATTTCAACTTTTAATGCGGCCCTGGCGCCGATAGCGCCGCCGATTAACAAGGCAACGATCAAAATAGCGTATGAGCTAACCGATGCGCTTAACGCCGTGGCGATAATCGCAATCGCCATGCCTAACATGCCGTAATAATTGCCTTGACGCGCGGTTTCCTGATTACTTAAACCGCTTAGGCTTAAAATAAACAAAATGGTGGCGACGATGTAAGACATCGTGACTAAACTTTGGGACATCATATTCTCCGGTTATTTTCTGAACATTTCTAACATACGCCGAGTGACTAAAAAGCCGCCGGCAATGTTAATAGATGCAATAAGTATCGCTAACCCGGCAAGGATCTGGATATTACGATCCGGCGCGGAAACCTGTACCAGGGCGCCGATCACAATAATGCCGCTGATCGCGTTAGTTACGCTCATTAACGGAGTATGTAGAGAGGGCGTCACATTCCAGATCACTTGATAACCGATGAAGCAGGCCAGCACAAACACGGTAAAGTGCGCCATGAACGAAGCCGGCGCGACTGAGCCGATACCGAACAACGCCAAACCGGCGATAATTAACGGAAGAAATTGCTTAACCGGGGCAGGGATGACAGACTTTTTCTGTTCTTGTGCCGATGCATAAGCGGGGGCTTCGGTTTGCGGGGCTGGAGCGGCGGAGAGTTTCGGCGGTGGCGGCGGCCAAGTGATTTTGCCTTCTTTAATAACCGTAGTGCCGCGTATCACCTCGTCTTCCATATTGACGTTGATGGTGCCGTTTTTTTCAGGGCATAGTTCGGTCAACAAATGCCTGAGGTTGGTCGAATAAAGCTGGCTCGATTGGTTCGCCAAACGGCTGGGTAAATTGCTGTAGCCGATAATCGTCACATCATGTTTTACCACTACCTGATCTTTCTCTGTCAGTGCGCAGTTGCCGCCTTGCTCGGCCGCCAGATCGACAATAATGCTGCCCGGTTTCATCGATTTAACCATGCCTTCAGTGATCAGTTTGGGCGCGGGTTTGCCCGGAATCAGCGCGGTCGTGATGATAATGTCCACTTCCATCGCTTGTCTGGCAAACAAGGCCATTTCAGCTTCAATAAATTCCTTGGACATCGTTTTAGCGTAACCGCCGGTGCCGGAACCTTCTTCTTCAAAGTCCAGCATTAAAAACTCGGCATCCATGCTTTCAATTTGTTCTTTAACTTCAGGGCGGGTATCGAAAGCCCTAACAATAGCGCCCATGCCTTTTGCCGCACCAATCGCGGCTAGACCGGCAACACCGGCGCCGATGACTAATACCTTGGCGGGCGGGATTTTTCCGGCGGCGGTAATTTGTCCGGTAAAAAAACGGCCGAAATGCTGCGCCGCTTCGATGACAGCCCGATAACCGGCAATATTCGCCATGGAACTCAGCGCATCGAGCTTTTGCGCCCTGGACATGCGCGGCACACTATCCATAGCCAGTACCGTGGCATTTTTGGCTGCCAATTTCTGCATTAATTCTTCATTTTGCGCGGGCCAGATAAAACTGATTAAACGGCCGCCTTCGGGTAAAAGATCGATTTCGTCAATCGCCAGTTCGGGATGCTGCTCCGGCGCACGGACTTTCATGACAATGTCCGCTGATTTCCATAAGGTTTTGGCGTTATCGACGATTTCAACGCCCACTTCTTTGTAGGCTTCATCGGAAATATTCGCGGCAAGTCCGGCACCGCTTTCGAGCAGGACGGAAAAACCCAGCTTTATAATTTGTTCTGCGGCCTCAGGCGTAGTGGCCACACGTTTTTCACCAGGGTGGATCTCTTTAGGTATACCAATCTTCATACAATCTCCAATGGGAGTAGTTTAAGGGCATAGTGAGCAAAGGTTTTAACCTCCTCCAGCCAAAACCTCAGCGTGGAGGATAGGAGATTAGTTCGCGTTTTTCAATAAAAACATAAGGCGGGTGGGTGAATATGGGATTTGTTAAGGAGACGTGGGTATGGTTACCGAACGGATACGGCGCGGATTCAGATTTGCATTAAGTTTGGAACGCCTGCCGCTGGGCTATCGAGAACCACTACCGCGACAAAAGGCTACAGCCGATAAGCGGCAAGGGCGCCGATCACAACACATAACCGTGGCGGCTTAAGTCAACAGCATGGGGGGGAGTAAATAAAATGCTCGAATTTTCTCGCGGACTTGAATATACCTAACATCAATATTCAAGCTCATGCCGACAGATTGATTTGCGTGCCAAGACGGTCTTTATTGCCGTTTTGGCTGTCTTGATTTTTCTTTAACAATTCGGCTTGTGCCTGTGCGGCCATTGCCGTTGCGCCGGCCGCAACTTGCATATCCTGGCCGGAAGGTTCAGCCGGAGCCAGCGCTGCCCGTCTGATGGTGTCGGCTTTTAGTAGCGTTGCGGCCGGGTCGTCGGGAACCGATGAGGTATCGATATTAACTTCGCCGCCAATCGCGTATTGGACGCCATCGGGGCCTTGCTGATATTCAAAACTGGCGCCGCCTGTGGCAATGCCGCCGGCAGCCGCTAGGTGCGCGGCCTCATGCGCCTTGACTTCGGCGTCTCTTCGTTTAAGTTCGCTGATGACTTTCAAGTCCGATGCGGAGAGATCGCCGTTTTTTTTATTATCCGTCGCTTTGGCGTTATCGGTTTTTACTACGGCGTCTTGCTGAACGTTCCGGCCGGGGTTGGCTATAGAGAAAGCGCTAGATTGCCGCTGGGAATAATCGGTTTGCGGGATAGCGAATCTATTGACGGATACGGAGGAAATCACGATGCACCTTCACATCAAATGAACAACTCCAAGTCTAGTCAACAATCGGGCGATAGTCTATAGATTAAAGTTAATTCCTGATGTTGGCCGGGGCCAGAGAAGATATATTATCTACGAAAAGCACGAAAAAAAGGTAAGTAAGGAGCGCTATGCGTGCTTTGATAGCGTAGGAACATATCACTGGAGTGCAGGCGTTGCCTGCTCCAGCAAGCAAAGCTTGCACTCCGGATTAGTCATTAGCTGAATTTGACAATGCTGTAAGCCCGTCATGGTTTAAATACAAAAACGGCTCACGTTACTTCATGCTCATCTCATGGCGCGGTCATTCACTGACGCCGCGTTATCCATTATCAAACGGTTTTCGTGGACAATGCGTAAATCAATTAAACAGATAAATTAACGTATAATAAGCTTATTTTATCCGGCTGTTTTTGATGTCTACCCACGATCTTATCAAGCAACTTACCCACCAGTTACCTAACTGTCTTAATCAGGATAGGCACATATTAAAGCGGCAACTGGACCGCTGCCGCAGCAAAAAAACAGAGGACGAGTTGAATAAGTTGGCAGGCCGTATCGAAAGATCGGTTGCGGCCCGGAACAAGCGCCTTGCAAGTATTCCTGTACTGAACTTTCCCGACCTGCCCGTTACCGGCAAGAAAGACGATATCGCCAAGCTGATACAGGAAAACCAGGTCGTAGTCGTTTGCGGCGAAACCGGTTCCGGCAAAACCACGCAGTTGCCGAAAATATGCCTGTCGATAGGCCGCGGCGCGGCTGGAATGATCGGCCACACGCAACCCCGGCGAATTGCCGCGCGCACGGTCGCCGACCGCATCGCCGAAGAGCTTGGCGAGCCGATAGGCAAGTCGGTCGGTTACAAAATCCGTTTTAACGACAAAACCCACGCCGATTCGTTGGTCAAACTGATGACCGACGGTATTTTGCTGGCCGAGTCGCAAAACGATCCTTACCTGAGCCAGTACGACACGATCATTATCGACGAGGCGCACGAGCGTAGTTTGAACATCGATTTTTTGATCGGTTACATGAAATGGCTGCTGCCGAAACGTCCTGATCTGAAGTTGATCATCACCTCGGCAACGATCGATACGCAACGCTTTTCCGATCATTTCAATAAAGCGCCGATTATCGAAGTCTCGGGCCGCACCTATCCCGTGGACATTCGGTATCGACCGATCACGCCGAAAGAAGAGGTTGAAGGAGAAGAGACCGACGAGACCGGCGACGAGCTGCAAAACGCGATTCTCGACGCGGTAGACGAGCTGTACCGCGACTTGCGCGGCGACATCCTGATTTTCTTGAGCGGTGAGCGGGAAATTAGGGAAACGGCCGATTCGCTGAAAAAACACCATCCGACCCAATACGAAATCCTGCCGTTGTACTCAAAACTCAGCGTCAGCGAGCAGGAGCGGGTGTTCAAGCCCAAAGGCGGCAAGCTGCGCATCGTGTTGGCGACCAACGTTGCCGAAACCTCGCTGACGGTGCCGGGCATCCGCTGCGTAATCGACACCGGTCACGCGCGGATCAGCCGTTACAGCCATCGCAGCAAAATCCAGCGTTTGCCGATTGAACGCATCTCGCAATCGTCGGCCAACCAAAGGGCGGGGCGCTGCGGTCGCGTCGCCGAAGGCATCTGCATCCGGCTGTATTCGCACGACGATTATCTGGCCCGGCCGGAATTCACCGAACCGGAAATCATGCGCACCAATCTATCTGCGGTCATCTTGCAAATGATTTCGCTGAAACTTGGCGATATTGAAGAGTTCCCGTTCATCGAGCCGCCCGAAGAAAAAATGATCCGCGACGGCAAAACCGTGCTGCATGAAGTTAACGCGCTGGACAAGTCTGGCACGCTGACCGAAGTCGGCAAGCAGTTGGCCAAGTTCCCGACCGATCCGAAACTGGCCCGGATGCTGATAGCCGCCGCGCATGAACATTGCTTGACCGAAGCGGCAATTATCGTTTCCGCGTTAAGCGTGCAGGACCCGCGCGAAAAGCCGGCCGACAAAATGATGCAGGCCGACCAGAAACACGCGGCGTTCCGTCATCCCGAATCCGACTTTTTGACGCTGTTGAATCTTTGGAACACTTACGAGGACAAGAAAAAACACCTGTCCAACAACAAGCTGCGTAAATACTGCACCGATAATTTCCTGTCTTATATGCGGATGCGCGAATGGTTCGACATCCATGCGCAAATCATGCAGGTGGTGAAGGGTGATTTAAAAATGACCCCGAACACCGACGACGCCAGTTATGAAAAGATTCATCGCGCGTTATTGCCGGGCTTGTTGTCGAATATCGGCTTTCGCCATGAGCAATACGAATACCTCGGCGCGCGCGGGCTGAAATTTTTCATTTTCCCCGGCTCCGGTTTGCATAAGCTCAAACCCAAATGGATCATGGCCGCGGAACAGGTCGAGACCAGCAAGGTCTACGCGCGCAATGTCGCCCGGATCGAACCGGAATGGATAGAGCAATGCGCCGAACATCTGGTCAAGCATAACTATTACGATCCGCATTGGGAAAAGAAAGGCGCGCGTTGCATGGTGTCCTCGCGGACTTTGCTGTACGGCTTAACGTTGCAAGCCGGGCGCAAGATTCCTTACGATCATGTTGATCCGAAAGCGGCCAGGGAGATTTTTATTCGTTCGGCGCTGGTCGATCACGATTACCACAGCAACGCGCCGTTTTATGTCGCTAACCAGAAATTGCTCGAAGAAGTGGGCATGATCCAGCATAAAGGCCGCCGGGTCGATTTGGTCGAGGATGAGCAGTGGCTGTACCAGTTCTACGATAGCAAGTTGCCGCCCGAGGTTGTCAGCGGCGTTACGCTGGACACTTGGCGTAAAACAGCCGAACGCGCCAACCCGAAGATCCTGTTTTTAACCAAGGAAGATTTAACGCGGGAACAGGAGCGGGATTATGTCAATGAATGGGATTTTCCGGACAGCAAGAAGATCGGCAACCTAACCATTCCGCTGCAATACCGGTTTGAGCCGGGCCATGATGAAGACGGCGTGACCGCGATTATCCCGGTGCATCAGTTGAATCAGGTCTCGCAAACGGCGTTCGACTGGCTGGTGCCGGGCTTGCTGGAAGAAAAATGCATCGCGCTGATTAAAGCCCTGCCCAAGAACATCAGAAAACACTTTGTGCCGGTGCCTGAGACCGTAAAGCAATGTCTTGAAATCGAGCCGGATTTTAAAGGCTCGTTGCAGGAATGGCTGGGCAATCGCTTGAAAAAACTGACCGGCGAGGCGATTCCGTTAAATGCCTGGAATACCGAGACCTTGACCGATCACTTGAGGATGAATTTCAGGGTTGTTGACGATCAAGGCCAGCTGCTGGATTACGGCCGCGACCTGAAAAAATTGCAGCTCAAGCACACCGCCAAAGCCGGAGACAGCTTCGACCAGATTGCCGCCGACGAGCTGAACTACACCGGCTGTATCGGCTGGGCATTCGACGACCTGCCGGAGACTTACCAGTTTATCCAGAAAGGCCAAGCCTTTGTCGGCTATCCGGCGATTATCGATGAAGGCGATGCGGTCGGCGTGCGTATTTTCGATACCGAGCAGAAAGCGGCAATTCAGCATCAGGCCGGGTTAATGCGCCTGTTCCAGCTGCAATTGCGTAAGGAATGCACTTATGTGCTGAAAAACATGCCGAAGTCGGCCTCAGCGGAACTGACCTATAACCGTTTGCCGAAACATCCGATTATCGGCAACGACGCCGTGGTTTCGTATAAAGACGACGTACTTTATGTCGCCCTGCATAGCGTATTTGTCGAAGGCCGGACCATCCGTACCCAGCAGGCCTTCGAGCAAACCTTGCAGCAGAATAAGTCCGGGCTGATCAGCGCCGCCAACGATGCCGGGAAAATCGCGCTGGAAATCATGGAGCTGTACGGCGCAATCAAGACCCAACTGAACCGCTTCAATGCGAATGACCCGATGGCGAAAGATATTAACGAACAGCTGGATTTGCTGATTTATGCCGGGTTTATCCGCAACACACCGTCTCAGCAGCTCAAAGCCATCCCGCGTTATTTAAAGGCCGCGCAATACCGGCTGGATAAACGCGATAACACAGCGCAAAAAGTCCAGGACGCCAATCGTTATGCGATTCGGTTCTGGAAGGATGTGGAGAAGAAAGCCAAGAAGGACAAGGTTGTCCCGGAACAAGATCCGTTCCGCTGGATGCTGGAGGAATTTAGGGTATCGTTGTTTGCCCAGCAGCTTAAAACTGCTTATCCGGTTTCTGAAAAGCGCATGGATAAGGCTTGGGATGAGAGAGGGTGATATTGGTTTGTGATGGCTTGAGTGTCGTGTTTTGTTTGTGCGTTATGTCTTATTATTTTAAACTCAACCAAATAAAAACAATCAATTGGATAAATTCATGAAGAATATACGACAAATTAGGTTTTTTATAGGACAACTGATGTCGTATATATTACGTTAGACATCAACTTATGTGCGATTTCCTGTTTTCCGTGCAAGAATTTCTCAAGCTTGTTCCTGGAATAGCGATATTTCCACTTTCTTTTTATCTTGCATGGAAGAAAATTGGAACAAGTGTCTCATGTTCAATGAGCTACAGCTCCAGCAGAATCTGCGCCAACCAAATAACCAATATTGTCCTGGCCAACGAAAAAGACAAACCAATCACTATTTTCGAAATCCAGGCCGTTATGCATAACGACATATCGTTCAGCGTAGATAAATTTGACCCGCCAATAGTTTTAAAATCATTGGAAACGATAACAATATCTGCAAAGCCATATTCAGAGCTATACATCGGGGATCAACAGTGGGAGCCCGACGCCCTGTCATTCGGATTCGGAAAAATCGACTTATACCTATCCACGCCCGGCAAGATAATTAAGTGCAAAAACATATCACACCCCGACTCAAATAAGCTGAACAAGCTTAGCCATTTCAGGCAGGCATCGAAGTTTACGAAGAAATTCAATGGTGTTGTTTACAGTAGCAGAAAAGCCGCATACGCCATCATATACAAGTCTGACTCAACAACTAAAACTGCCATCATTGACTCATCAGGCTTTATTTCAGGTGATTGGAACTATATTTATAATTATGTTGGACCAGATTTAATGGGTTCAACTGAAGGCATTAAAGAATTCTTGAAACTTAGCAAGGCCGATGTTGTGTTTCAAATTTACGGCGTTGATCGACTTGAATAAATAGCCGGGTAGGGGGCGCATCGCGCCCCTTATCGATATCCAACCTTACTGGAAATCTTGATACCGAAATGGATTGTTCGTTGGAATGCTTTAGAATAACGCGGTAAGGTAAGGAACAAAACGCACCGTTAGTGTTTCTCGATTGATGCGGTCTTGTAATATTTTAACGAAAACATTTTGGAGTGATTTATGACTTCTATCCAAGCTATTGAACAGGCGGTCCAGCAGTTACCTGCACACGAACTGGCTGAATTTCGCCGGTG
>Ga0208789_1000165_pt1 | contig 87840 bp, 68 predicted proteins | sample Methanotroph_Enr_FD_187368 | JGI IMG/M metagenome (GOLD analysis project Ga0208789, IMG submission 187368) | Enriched soil microbial communities from Old Woman Creek wetland in Ohio, USA - Methanotroph_Enrichment_5 (SPAdes) (version 2) | ecosystem: Environmental > Terrestrial > Soil > Wetlands... | reverse complement strand
GCAGTCCGCGGTTTCGCAAAGCATGCAGTAATTTTAAAGTTTGCAGTCGCTGTTTTTGCGTGCGAAAATTGCCTTGGGCCGGGAAAGCGGTTTTGTTTACTTTTGACAAGACAAAAGTAAAATAAAGAAAATGAATGCTTTACGGTTGCAGTGCCGTTGGATCGAAGCCTGGAATACTTATGGCGTCTGCAGAAATCAAACCGCCCATATCCGCCCCGGATGGGTTTTTAGTACTCCTCAGTTATTCTCTTAATCCAAAATAACATGTTTTTTTTCAGATTTCTTCATTTTGCGTGTTTTTTTTTGTTTACTTTGCAACTCAAAGTACTTTTTACCGTAAAAGACTAAAAATTGTTTTCTCAGACAGCGCACAAAGTTTATTTTTGTTGAAGAATTCAGAATTATGAAAAGAAGTATTATTATTATATGTATGGTTTCCCTACTGGCCTCTTGCAGGGTATTCAACCCTTCGGTGATGCTGAGGACCCCGGCAGATTATTCTTTCACGCAACAAGGCGACTCGGTGGTTGATGAATATAAAATCGCCCCGGATGACGTTATCAGTTTTATGGTGATGCCGAACAATGGGGAACGTCTGGTAACCGGCATCTCTGAACAAAGCATGCAAACCAACCAGGTCACCGAAAAAAGCGGATTAAACTATACTGTTGAGGCTGATGGCACCGTGAAGCTGCCCATGCTGGGCGATGTTAAATTTGCCGGGCTCACCCGAAGGGGGGCCGAAGTTAAACTGGAAGAATTATATTCCGCTTACATAAATAACCCTTATGTAAAAGTAACCATCGACAACCGGAGGGTATTTGTTTTCCGTGGAGAAAACTCCTCGGTGGTGAAACTCGAAAACCAGAATACCACATTATTTGAGGTCCTTGCTATGGCCGGGGGCACCAACGATTCCAAAGCGCATAAAATAAAACTGATCCGCAAAAAGAATAATATTCCCGAGGTTTATCTGATCGATCTTTCCCGTGTGGAGACCATGAACCAGGGAAATATCGTTTTACAATCCAACGACATTATATACATCACCCCCCGCGACCGTGTACCCGAGCGTGTCGTTACCATTCTTGCCCCCTATCTTTCAATCCTTGCCACCGCATTCGCTGTCATTGCAATTTTTAAATAACCGTTACCATGGCTTTTCGTAAAATTCCCGCCATTAATGATGAAATAGACATCAAGTTATTTCTTCACATTGCCCGTAAGAACATCCTTTTTGTGATTACGCTGGTTGTAATAGCCCTCATTGGCGCTTTTCTGTACTTGCGATATACATACCCCCTGTACGAAACCCACGCGGTAATCCAGATGGATGTAAAAAGCGAAGCCGACAAATACCTGAATGCCCTGGCCGAAAATCAACCGGTGGAAGAAGGCATGGCCAAACGTGTAGAGCTCCTGAGATCGCCGGTATTCCTTGCCCGCGCTTTTTCAAAATTACCATTGACCACCTCGTACTTTGTAAAGGGGACCATCCTCAATACAGAATTATATAAAAATGCGCCCTTTGAAGTTTCATACCAGGTAAAAAACCCATCGATCTATAACATCCCTTTTTATATCAGTTTTTCGGGGGCCGACAGCTTCACCCTCTCCTACAAGGCTGGCGGCAATGCCACAGAAAACACATATAAAATCGACGAAGAAATTATTCTTCCCGAAGCCTCCATGATCATTTCCGTTAAGGATATGAAAACGCTGCTCGCTAACCAGGCGGAGATTAACAGCAATAGTTACTTTTTCATATTCCACAACCCGGATGACATTGTATCGACATATATGGCCAACCTCCGCATCAACATCCTGAATGAGGGGGCTAAAACCATGCAGATCATCTACAGCGACCGCAACCCGCAAAAGGCAAGCGATCTGGTCAATATTATTGTAGAGGAATTCCGCATCTATGATCTGGAGCGGAAAGCAGAAGGCGCCAACAACATTCTGAACTATATTGATGAGCAATTATTATTGATTTATGGGGAACTTTATAATTCAGAAATGCAACTCGATAGTTTCCGCAGGGTCAACAATATCGACACTACTTACATGAACGACCCCGTTGACCTCAAGGTGCGGATGGAAGAATACGAAAAACAGAAATTAAGTTACGACAACGAAGAGGCCACCCTGAATATGCTGGATGTAGAACTGCAAAAATCAGGCGACATCAATGTATATAAACTGGCTGCAATCATTGCAGGGAGCGAATTCCAGGGGGTCATTTCCGGGATGCTGAACGGCATTCAGGAACTGCTGATTAAAAAAGAACAATATCTCTACGAAGTCACTCCGGAAAATAAACAAATCGAAGCCCTGGATTACCAGATCAACATCCGGCGTAAATTATTACACGAAAGCGTTAAGTCCATCAAGGCAAACCTCATACAAAGACGGCTTACCCTTTCGGCGAAACTGGACGAAGTGGGCAGTAAATTCTTCAACAGGGATCTGGGCTTCAGCCCGATTGAACTCAACAAACTGCAACGTTTGTACAGCGTGAATGAAAAATATTACAACGAACTCATTCAGAAAAGGGCGGAATACAGTATCAGCAAAGCCGGATTGGTTTCTGAAAATGTGGTGCTGGAAAAATCACGCGTACCCGAGCAACCTGTTTCCCCCATTCAGCGGACCATTTACATGGCCTGCCTGCTCGCGGCGCTGGTCCTCGGCATCGGGATCATTATCGGAAAATACCTGCTTTACAACACCATTGTAAACATAGGCGACATCAAAAAATACACAGATGTTTCCGGTCTCGGCCTGATTCCGAAATACAACAAAGCCATTCCTGAATCACAGATTATTGTGGACCGCGAACCACGTTCGCTTATTGCAGAAGCCCTGCGATCGATCCGCACCAACCTGCAGTTCATCAACAATTCACCGGGACCCAAAGTTGTGGCCGTCACTTCCACCATTTCGGGTGAAGGAAAAACCTTTTTTGCCTTAAACCTGGCAGGAGTCATTGCCTTTTCAAGCAAAAAAGTAATCATTATCGACCTCGATCTGCGTAAGCCCAAGATCCACACGGGATTTGGCGTTAATAACCGTCATGGTATGAGCAGTATTCTTGCTGGTAAGGAAATCATCGAAGACTGTATCCAGAAGAGTACCCTGCCCAACCTTGACTTCATCACCGCAGGGGTTGTTCCACCAAATCCTTCAGAGCTCATCATCGGGCCGAACATGGAAATCACCCTGAACCGTTTGAAACAAATGTATGACTATGTCATCATCGATAACCCGCCCATCGGTGTGGTGACAGATGGAATGAAAAGCCTGCAGCTGGCGGATTACCCGATATATGTATTCAAATCAGGTTACAGCAAAAGATTTTATATCGAAAATCTGGAACGTCTGGTCAAAGAAAGCCGCATCAGCCATATTTCGTATGTGCTGAACGCCGTTGAGCTGGGCGCCATGGCCTTCGGCAAATACAACTATTCGCGGACTACCCAGGGTTACGGCTACGGCTATGGTTATGGCTATGGTTATTATGACGAAGAAAGTGGTTTGGAAGGCAAATATCCCCTGCTGGAAAAAATTCTAATTTTCCTGAAACTTAAAAAGAAAAGATAATGGAACTGATTGTTTTGGCCATACCGGATGTAAAAGTCATTAAACCTTTTGTCCACGAGGATGAGCGGGGTTACTTTTACGAATCGTATCATAAGGATGGATTTCAGAAAATGGGGATCGATGACGATTTTGTGCAGGACAATCAATCTCTTTCGGGAAAAAATATATTGCGCGGGTTACATTTTCAGAATCCTCCCTGGGAGCAGGGAAAGCTTGTCAGGGTTATCCAGGGTGCTGTCCTGGACGTGGCGGTCGATATCCGCAAAAACTCACCCTGGTATGGACAATGGGTTTCGCAACGCCTGGATGCACAGAATAAGCTCATGATGTGGATCCCTGCCGGATTTGCCCACGGGTTCCTCACGCTGGAAGAATCCACGGTATTTTCCTATAAATGTACCGGTTATTTTAACAAGGCTTCTGAGGGTTCCATCCGCTGGAACGATCCCGATCTGAACATCGATTGGGGCACCGATCAGCCCATCCTTTCAGAAAAAGATGCCGTGGCTCCAAAATTTAGGAGCCTAATCTCTTTGTTTTGAACGGTAAAATCACTAATTTTGCGCCCTAAATTTTCCCGATCTTGCATCCTTCTGCCCTGTACTTGCTTATTACGCTTGTTTCCTTCTTTTTTTCGGCCTTTTTATTCTCCCTGCTGATCAACAGACTGTTTGTGAAGTTTTCCAAAACCCTTGGGATCAGAAACAACAGTGAGAATCAGATTCGCTGGAGCAATTCCAGTAAGCCGTCATTCGGAGGAATCAGTTTTTATATTATCTTCCTGATCTCGGTTGCGGCCCTGTCGTTCATTTTTGAGCGCAACGAAAGCTTCCGGAACATTTCCTTATTAGGGCTCATAGCTGCGGCTACTCTGGCCTTTTTAATGGGACTTTTTGACGACGCATACAACACCAGGGTCTGGCTCAAATTGCTGACTCAAATCAGTTGCGGAATAATACTTATTGCCACGGGCACTTCGATCCACCTGACCGGAAATGAATGGATTAACTATATGGTTACCATCGTTTGGGTGGTGGCCATGATGAATTCCATCAATATGCTCGATAACATGGATGGGATTACCAGCATTATTTCCACCTTTATATTCCTTACGTTTGCCTGTCTTTTAATGACCTCCGGCAATTTCACCTCGCCCTATCTGCTGGTTTTGCTTGGGCTGGTTGCCGCCCTGTCCGGATTCCTCGTTTATAACTGGCACCCCTCAAAACTTTATATGGGCGATACCGGAAGCCAGTTCCTTGGATTGGTACTTGCCTTTTTTGGTATTGTTTTCCTCTGGGATGGACAAACTGGCGGTTCCTTAATGGCTATTGATCAAAGAATGGTTCTGATCATAACCATGTTTGCCCTGCCGATTACCGACACGACCACAGTGGTAATTAAACGCCTTCGCCGGAAGAAATCACCCTTTGTTGGCGGAAAAGACCACACCACACATCATCTGTCGTACCTGGGTCTGAGTGACCGGCTGGTGGCCGCCGTCTTTATTCTGGTTTCCTTGTTTTCGAGTGCGCTGGTAATCCTCATTTACTACCTGCCTTATTGGCAGCGCTATTTTGACCTGTTATTCGGTACGTTTTTCCTGGTTGTTTTCATTGTACTTTTCGTGATTGCTAACAGAAACATTCCCAAACAGTAAAGCCCCTTCGTATGAAAAAGATTATCACGATCGCGATTATTGTCGTTTCAATGCTGGCAGGCGTCTATTTCCTGACGGCATCCTCTATTTTCTTTCAGGGTGATAATAATGATCAGGCATACAGGGATGCATTTTCCAGACATTACAAAATGTTTGCAGTTGAAGTTCCTTCGCGGCTTGATTTTTCAGGAGAAGTGGTGCCTGTTGATGATTACAATGTCAGGGAAAGCCTCGATAAAGAGCTGCTCGTGAATACCTACTGGCATTCCAATACCATCCTTATGATGAAAAGGGCTTACCGCTGGTTTCCGGTAATTGAGCCCATCCTCAGAAAAAACAACATCCCCGTAGATTTCTTCTTTCTGTGCATGATCGAAAGCGGGCTCGAAAACGTCGTTTCTCCTGCCGGAGCCAGTGGATTCTGGCAGTTCCTGAAAAGTACAGGGACTTCCTACGGTCTGGAAATTTCCACGGAAGTGGATGAGCGTTTTCATGTCGAAAAGGCTACAGAAGCGGCCTGTAAATACCTTAGGGCAGCCTATGGAAAATTCAATAACTGGACGCTCGCAGCCGCTTCATACAACATGGGCATGGAAGGACTCGATTCTCACCTTAAAACACAGAAAACGAATTCTTATTACGACTTACAACTCAACAAAGAAACCTTACGGTATGTTTACAGGATACTTGCCGTGAAAACAATTTTCTATCAACCCGTGCGCTATGGATTTTATCTGAGGGTTAAAGATCTTTATCCTCCGGTTCCAACCCGGGTGGTTACCACGGATACTACCATAACCGATCTTGCGGATTTCTGCAAAGAACAGAAGGTTTCGTACCGCATTCTTAAAGAATTAAATCCGTGGTTACTGAAAAACACACTGACCAATAAAGAACGGAAAACCTACAATATCCTGCTGCCCCGCGATGGAGTTGTATCCTATGAAAAATTAATGGACCGGGAAGAAGATCCCGGAAAACTTTTTAACGACACACTTAATGTCCGGAATATCAGGTAGCGAAGAACCTTTCGTTATGGAAAAAAAACAAAAAGATTGTATTGCCCCGGTGGATGAAAACGGTTTTTCGCAGGAAAGCGATCAATGGCTTCAGGTGTATGGAGCCAGAGTTCATAATCTGCGCAATATCGATGTCGTAATGCCCCGCAACAAGCTGGTGGTGATTACCGGCCTGAGTGGAAGCGGAAAGTCCTCGCTGGCGTTTGATACCATTTATGCCGAAGGGCAACGAAGGTATATGGAAACCTTCAGCAATTATGCACGCCAGTTTATCGGCAATATTGAACGCCCCGATGTTGACAAGATTACCGGCCTGAGCCCGGTAATATCGATTGAACAAAAATCGACCAACCGTAATCCGCGGTCCACAGTCGGCACCGTGACCGAGATCTATGATTTCCTCCGTCTTCTATACGCCCGTGTTGCCGACGCTTACTCGCTATCGACCGGCAGCCTGATGATTAAATATACCCAGAATCAGATCATCGAACTGATTGTTTCTCACTTTCACGACCACAACATCGTGCTGCTTTCGCCGAAAATAAAGGGACGCAAAGGTCACTACAGGGAATTGTTTGAACAAATGCGCAAACAGGGATTCATCAAAGCAAGGGTTGACGGGACCATCAAAGAGATTCCCTACGGCATGCAGCTCGACCGTTACAAAGTACACGACATAGAACTGGTGATTGACCGCATTAAAGTTACCGAAGAACATACACACCGCCTGGTATCATCGCTACAAACCGCATTACTGCACGGAAAAGGGAGCATGATGGTATTGGATGAAAGCACCAATGAAGTCAGGCACTTCAGTAAAAACCTGATGTGCCCCGATACCGGCATCTCTTACGAAGAGCCCGAACCCAATACGTTTTCGTTCAACTCGCCCTATGGCGCCTGTCCCAGGTGCAGCGGACTGGGAACGATACTGGAAGCCGACCTGAAAAAGATTATTCCCGACCCGCATAAATCCATTCGCGAAGGGGGATTAACACCCCTGGGGCCGTATAAAAACACCTGGATTTTTTATCAGCTTGAAGCCATTGGCAACAAGTACGATTTTGACCTTAACACGCCCATGGAAGGCATTCCGGAAGAGGCACTGAATACCATTCTATACGGTTCCGATGAAGTCTTCAACGTTAAAAATGAATACATCGGCGTTACCTCCAGCTACGCCCTGAATTTTGAAGGCATTGTTAGTTTTATCCTGAACCAGAATCAGGATGCAGCCACCACCGCCATAAAAAAATGGGCCGGTAATTTTATGAACCGGGTGGCTTGCCCCGAATGTCAGGGTATGCGGTTAAAAAAAGAATCGCTGCAATTTAAACTCGGGGGACTGTCGATTTCGCAAATGGCCGAAATGGACCTGGTGATGCTCGACCAATGGTTCAGTGAAGCGGACAAACTTCTGGATTCGCGTAAAATGAAAATCGCCTATGAGATCATCCGCGAAATCCGGTCACGTATTAAGTTCCTGCTGGATGTCGGTCTGGATTACCTCACGTTAAACCGGCCCTCAGCAAGCCTTTCGGGAGGGGAAGCCCAGCGCATCCGCCTGGCCACGCAGATCAGTTCTCAACTGGTAAATGTGTTGTATATCCTTGATGAACCCAGTATTGGTCTGCATCAGCGCGACAACACCCGGCTGATCAATGCCCTGAAAGAGTTGCGCGACATGGGTAATACGGTCATTGTGGTGGAACACGACCGCGAAATGATCGAATCCGCCGATTACGTTATCGATATCGGTCCCGGAGGCGGTGTGAATGGCGGGCATATAGTGGCCACAGGCACTCCGACACAGATCAGAACTTGCAATACGCTCACCGCTCAGTATCTTTCGGGCGTTAAAAATATCGCTGTCCCCGAAAAACGCAGGACCGGCAATGGCAAGTGGATTAAGCTAAACGGAGCCACGGGTCACAACCTGAAAAACGTAAGTATACAGTTTCCCCTGGGAAAATTTATTTGTATCACGGGGGTTTCCGGATCCGGCAAGTCATCGCTGATTAACCAGACCCTATATCCCATACTCAGTCATGAGCTTAACAGAAGTGAAGCCCATCCTCTGCCCTATGGTTCTATCGAAGGCTTAAAAAATATTGATAAGGTGATTGAGATCAACCAATCGCCCATCGGGAAAACCCCCCGCTCTAATCCCGCCACGTATACAGGTGTCTTTGATGATATCCGTAAAATTTTTGCAGGCTTACCTGAATCCCGCGCCAGGGCTTATCTGCCGGGGAGATTTTCGTTTAATGTAAAAGGCGGACGTTGTGAAACCTGCGGTGGCGCCGGAATGAAGATCATTGAAATGAATTTTCTACCCAACGTGCTGGTGCATTGCGAAGCCTGTATGGGGTTGCGGTACAACCGCGAAACCCTCGAGGTGAAATACAAAGGAAAATCCATCAACGATGTATTGAATATGAGCATTGACCAGTCGATGGAGTTTTTTGAAAACATTCCGGCTATCATTCAGAAAATCCGCGCCCTGAAATTTGTCGGACTCGGTTATATCACCCTGGGCCAGCAGTCGACCACTCTTTCCGGAGGCGAGGCACAGCGGGTAAAACTGGCCTCAGAGCTTTCAAAAAAGGACACAGGAAAAACCCTTTATATTCTTGACGAACCCACGACCGGACTGCATTTTGAAGACATCCGGATTTTACTGGAGGTGCTGAATAAGCTCACAGATAAAGGCAATACGGTGATTGTGATCGAACATAATATGGAAGTCATTAAAGTCGCCGACCATATTATCGACATGGGGCCTGAAGGCGGAGTAAGAGGGGGTGTTATCCTGTGCGAAGGCAGCCCCGAGGAAATTGCTCCGGTTAAAGAAAGCTACACCGCACAATATTTACACGAGGTTTTATTAAATGATTTATCTTTGAATCCCCATAACTAATACACTACTATGCACTACAACAAAGAGAACGAAGAAAACCTGATCAGGGAAGCATTCGAAGCAAAGGACTGGAACGAAATAAAAACAGATAATGCCTGGCACATCTTTAAAGTAATGGCCGAGTTTGTTGAAGGTTTCGAAAAACTGGCCAAGATCGGTCCATGCGTAACCATCTTTGGTTCGGCCCGCGTACAGCCTGCCAGCAAGTATTACAAGTTGGCTGAACAGATAGCCTATAAGCTTACCAAATCGGGTTTTGGCGTGATCACAGGTGGAGGCCCCGGTATTATGGAAGCCGCTAACAAAGGCGCCCATTTTTCCGGAGGAAAATCAGTAGGCTTAAATATTGAATTGCCTTTTGAACAACAATCGAATCCTTTTATCGATACTGATAAATCACTTTCATTTAATTATTTCTTTGTCAGGAAAGTGATGTTTACAAAATTCTCTCAGGGTTTTATTGTAATGCCCGGCGGATATGGGACCCTCGACGAACTTTTCGAAGCGATTACCCTGATACAAACCCAGAAGATGGTACACTTCCCGATTGTGCTTGTTGAAAAAGCATACTGGAAGGGTTTGATCGACTGGATCAAAGAACGTCTGCTGGCAGAAAAAACCATTGGTCCGGATGATATGGACCTGTTTACGCTGGTCGATACTGCCGATGAAGCGGTAAAGCATATTGAAGATTTCTATCACAAATATTCTTTAAAACCCAACTTCTGATTTGACGCCGGAAATGTATTACTGCAAAATCCCGCTGAGGCTTATCCCAATAGAAGAAGATGGGGTTCATGTGTTAGTGGATGCCTTTATCAATCGGAAAAAAGCGAACCTGCTGATCGACACCGGAGCTTCAAAAACCGTTTTCGACCTCAGCCGCATCAGGCGTTTTATGCCGGATGAGGAAACCGCTTTTGAGCGCAGTCCCCACATGAGTACAGGACTCGGCTCGAGCACGATCGAAAGTCATATCACCAGTATAAAACTGTTCAGGATTGGCGAAGCCCGGATAAAGAATTACCCGGCTGTTTTACTCGACCTCTCCCATGTGAACAAATCCTACGAAATATTAGGGATTCCCCCGATTGACGGGGTTATCGGAAGCGATCTGCTCAAGTACCTGCGCGCCCAGATAAACTTTCTGAGCGAATCGCTTAAGGTTTATCATCAGTAAAACGCAGCGATGCTTACGGCCTGCTGATCACGATTTTTCCGGATTGAATGTTTTTATCTTTACGGATCTGATAGAAATACATTCCCTGCTGAAACTGCCCGATTGACAGTCGGTTTATAGATGCAGGGGTAAGTTTTTGTTGCATCAGTAAACGTCCATGGATATCAAAAAGACTAAAAAGCACATCATTCACCGGATTCTCACTTACTGAAAGTATATTGAGATAATCATTGCAGGGATTTGGAAAGACAGTAAACACAGGCTTTTCAGCAATTTCCGTCTGTTCTTCCACCCCACTGAAAGGCAGCGCGGTCCTGCCCTTATAATAACTAAGTCCCCCGCGATAATTTCCGATGATAGCATCGGGCAACTGATCATCGTTCCAGTCGGTAACACAAACAGACGTTCTGTACCCATCGCTGATCGCCCTTACCTGGCTATCGTTCCCAAGATAAATCAGCACTGAATCAATGGCAGTAAAATCTCCGTAAAGGTTCGCTTCAATATCCTTATAATAAAAAATCAACCCGGTTTCGGAACCCAATACGAGTTTCAGCAAACCTGTGCTGTCTCTGAAAAAGCAGGGAGTACTGTATCCTGTATAGGAGTATGCATAATCGACCACATTAACGCCACCAAGGGAATCGTTTTCGAGTGTCAACACAGGAGATGAAACAGTTCCTGTATTGCGATACCAGTTTAGAAAACCGGTTTTTTTTCCCACTACCAGATCCTGCAAGCCATCCCCATCAAGATCAATAATAACAGGTGCTGCGTTATCACCCACATCTACGCCCTGCCATCCGGCCAATGGCGGTGCAAAAACTGCGGGATTCCCTGCTCCTGCGGTATTTTCGAAATAGAGAAATGTTCCGGTAAGTTCACCGCAAACCATATCTTCATCCCCATCCCCATCCATATCTGCGAAAGCAGGAATCAGGGCTTTGTAGCCATATTGGGAACATTGTGCATAATCGCGGGTAACAAGCGTAAACGCTGGAACCGTGGTGGTACCGGTATTTTTATACCATGAAAGTTTTGACCTGAAAATAGATTTCAGAAAACCAAATTCATAATAGGTCGAATCGAGATACCCGTAATCGGATACGATCAAATCATTAAGCCCATCAGCATCGGCATCAAAAATTACAGGGTACGCACCCGTGCCCACGTCGATCATTCCGCCCTGAAGGAACTGTTCGGATTTCCATGAGAAAAAAGGAACCTGAGGGGTTCCGGTATTTTCGTAATACCAGATACTGTTATAAGATTGCGGAACGTGCGGACTGGGATCAAAAGGCGAAACCAACAGGTCTCTCAGGTTATCATTATTCACATCCATGTATGAGGCCATCGGAAACGACACAATATCCACGGGTACCGATTCCGAAGGAAACAGGGTGTCGAGGCTGCCCATATGCGCAGAATCCGCTGTGCCATTATTGATCAGGAGGATGAGGTTCATGTAGTCAACATCACCCAGCACAAGATCTTTCAGGGTATCATTATTAATATCCAGTAACAGCATGGTGGAGCCGGTATGTTTCGCGTTGGTTTTCTGTTGCTGAATTGCCAGCGCTTCCCTGTTCTTCCAGGGACATTCAATATCGAGTATCACCTCGTTACTGGCGGAACTCTCAGCAAAATCGCCCCAGCAATTAAAGGTGCGTTCAAATAACAGGGTATCGCATGAACCGGTCACTTCTAATGAATTATTCCGGTGCATCTGCACATAAGCCCCCAGGCCGAAAAAAACAAGAATATCCAGATCCCCATCCCCGTCGATGTCTTCAATTCCGGGAGAATCAACATAGGTGAGTGCAATGTTCGAAAAGCCGGCTCCCTGCCATGAATTCAGCAGGGGGGTCATTAATTTGAATTTTACCGAGGTATCGGAAATATTCTTCCATACTTGTATCCCTGCAGGGGCATAGGCAAAGATGTCTTCTTTCCCATCGCAATTATAATCTTTAAGCTGCATCCATCCGGTAATTTTCGGAAACAAAAATTCCCACTCATGCACGTAGACGTACGAAACCGAGTCGGATATTCCTTTATTACGATAACAGGTAATCTTGTCGCCGGTTTTATCAAACACCACGAGATCTTTTACGCCATCGAAATCCAGATCAATCTCATTAAAATGACAGGCATTCATGCCGCCGTTCCATGCATTGGGAAGCACCCTTAGTCCTGAGTCGAGTACCATCGCTGAATAGTCGCGAACAAAGCCATAATCGGCCATCTGAGCAGAAGAACGGATACTCAGTATGCAAAAGCATAACAGTATCCAGTATGTGAGCGATCGTTTCATACAGATAATTTATTCAAAATTACAATAAAAACAGGGGTTTTCCAAAGAGCATCAGATATGTCCTTCGGAATGCTTCATGATATTGTAGAGAAAATCGCGGGCACGGAACAGCTGGGCTTTCACGGTTCCCAGGGGTAATTGCAGCTCTTCGGCAATCTCTTCGTACGACAACTCATCAAAGTACCTCAGCTCGACCAGGCGGCGGTAATGGGGTTTTAATTTTTCCACCACTTCGCGCATGAGTTTGATCTTCTGCTTTTCGATAAATTTCTCTTCCGGGTCGAGGGTTTGAGAAGGGATGGATTGTGCATATTCGCTGTTATCGCCGTTATCATAGGTTTTGCCAAGATTCAGCAAATCCTTTTTCCGTTTACGGATAAAATCGATGCAATTATTGGTGGCAATTTTAAAAAGCCAGGTTGAAAACGCATAATCGGGTGTGTACTGATCGAGTTTATTGAACGCTTTACCAAAGGCCTCAATGGTGAGATCATCCGCATCGTCGGCATTATTGGTCATTTTTAACAGCATGAAATAAATGGTGTCCCGATAAAAATGCATCAGATTCGCATACGCCTTCTGGTCGCCGGTTTCAACGGCCAGTTTTACCCATTTATAATCGCGTTGTGCTTTATCTGTAAGTTGTGGGACTACTTCCATGCCGGGGCCTTCCTGAAAAAATTCATACTCGCTAAAACAGGATAAAACAGGATAAAAAACAGCTCAAATATAAGCGAAAATACTAATAATTTTTTTTCCGTAAGCCGATTCATTGTTTTTTTAAAGATGCACAAAAAGGTAATCTGACGAATCAGCAACAATAATCCAATGATAGCAAGATTAAAAGGTTGGAAGGCTAAAAACAGCGACAGTCCTATGAAGAGCACCAGGCTGACAGGCCATCCCGCAAGGAGAAATTTATGAGATGTTTTATAATGACGGCCGGTAGTGATATGGCGGCGTTTCTGACGTACCCATTCGGAAAAGGTACGTGAAGGAAACGAATACGTAAGCCCTGTCGGGGAAAGGCAAACGTTTGTATTTTTCTTGTTTGCGTTCTGGTTTACGAACAGATCATCGTCACCACTACTAACGTTATAGTGCGAAAGAAATCCATTGCCTTTGTTGAACACAGATTTCCGGTAGGCCAGGTTCCGGCCCACGCCCATGTAGGGGTGACCTGCCAGCGCGAAGGAAAAATACTGCATGGCCGTAAACACGGTTTCCCAGCGGATGAGTTTATTCAGCAGTCCTTTTTGTGATGTATAAGCGCCATATCCAAGCACGATGTCCGTCTTCTCATCAAAGCACGCCTGCATTTCGGTAATCCATCCGGGTCCGCAGGGACGGCAATCGGCGTCGGTCAACAGCAGCAACTCGTTTTTTGCGGCCTTGATTCCGAGCCCTAATGGAAACTTTTTGCCCTTGAAAAAATTCAGGGTTGAGCGGATGGTAAGTACATTAAGATTTTTATGTTTCAGCACCATGGCTTTCAGGTACTCTTCTGTTTCGTCATCAGAAGCATCGTTTACCAGCACCACTTCAAAATCGGGATAATCCTGTTCAAGAATCAGCGGAAGGTTTTTTACCAGGTGGTGGTATTCGTTGCGCGCCGCCATCACAATCGAAACGGGCAGGGCCGGATGGGGCTCCTGACGGGCCTTATACACGGAAGGCCTGCGATAGAAAAAGATCATATAAAACATCTGGAGACACCAGATCACGCCAAGGACTATCAACCCAAGGGTCATAAGCAGGTTATTCCCGCTGACATCTATCCAACTATTCTCCCACATCAGGTTGCAAAGTTAAAACAGCGGCCCGAACTGAGTGCCGGAGATGGGAAAACTTATAAACAACGATTGTTGAATAGCGCGGGAAAGGTTGAATATTGCTACCATTCCGATAAGGTCAGGAGCTTCTGTGTTCGTAATTTAAGATGCTGCATTTTCTTAGTAATAGTCCCTGAAGTCAGTCTTCTTCTCGAGTTTGAGGTCTTTCAATACGGAAGCTTTTACACGGATGGTAAAATTGTAGCTCTGGCGGGCGCCCATGGGAATCCAGTTAAACACCATTTCCCAGCAATGCAGGTCGCGATAAATATTAATGGAAGTGTAAGAAAAGTCTTTGTTGTCAAAATCATATCCGGTGGTAAATCCAAATTTCCATTTGGGCGTGATGGAAATATCACCATTGATGTTCAGTGTCTGGATGGTATCCGGCACATAGTTAACTTTGGATGCATTCCAGCGGTTGGCATAGGTAAGATTGTAATTCACCGTAACACTCCAGGGGTTGTTATAATCAACCACAGGTATGGGATGAAAACCGGAAGGCTGGGTTGTGGTTGTTGATTGTCCCTTTTTGTTCTTATTGAAATCATTATCGCTCAGCGTAAACCCAACGCTGAACATCCACTGATAGCTGCTCAACCGAAGCAAACGATGGTTCACCTCCCACTCAAACTTGTTGATACGTGCGCCACTCGTGTCGACCGCATACAGATCCCAGGCACCGGCGTAGTTAATATCGATACGCTTGAAAAGCTTGGTACGCCCACTGATCGTGATATTATCCCAGTTCATGGAGTCTTTAGCCAGATCGTAACCTGCACGAATGGTAAGGTCCTCGATCAGCATTACCTTTTTGGTTCCCGTAAGGGTATCTTTTCTTGAGCGGACTTTCATCTCGAGGTTATTGGATAAGGCAAAGTTCACTTTGCCCGAACGGCCATCAGGGGGCGTGCCGTATATGCCGCCTTCGAAACGGGAATATCGCTGATAATGTCCCAACGTATCGCTCACTGTATAACCATAATATCCCCAGGAGGGTTTCCCGAAATCGGGAAGATACGTGAAATTTACAGAGGGCGAAATTACATGGCGTATGGCTTTAAGCGGACCCCTTTTCATCTGATACATTGCATACAGCCGTGTACTTAGGGTAGAACTGAAGCGGTAATCCCTTGCGGCGATGAAGCCCCTCATGGTATCGATTGCAATATAGGAAGTATCTACATCCCTGAAAAAATGCTTTTCGATGCTTTGCAGATACCATCGTTCCGTATAGGTTGCTGTATTATTCCATGTAAAATACTTTAATACCTTAATATTACTACTGATGGGGATGACGTGCTGCATACCATTCTGCATATTGTTTAACGTATACGCCGACAAAAAAATGGAATCATAGGTATTGATTTTATTTTGTGCATTCATCACATAATTAACACTGATGTTATCCCACCAGCGCAGGCGTGTGGCGCCTTTTTTCCGGAAGGGATAAAAGCGGTTTACAGAAAAACTAATTTCGGGTGCACGCAGCAACACCTCTTTGGTTCCGGTATTTTGCTTGTATCCCAAACTCGCTGCAAAGTTGTAACGGCCCTGACCAAAACTGGTCTGGTAGGCAATGCTTGATTCAAAGTCGTTGGAAAGATAATCCTGAGCACTGGTAGCATTATACGTATTGTAATTGCTGGAACCGGCGTTCACATTTGCCCTGAAACTGCTGTTGGGTCTGGCTTTGGGATCCTGCTTATGTTCCCATTTGATAAAAAAGCTGCTCGATCTGCTGAAATCCAGATCTTTTTCGCCCTGCAAAATCACCGCATAACTCACATTTACATTTCCCTCATATTTATACCGCTTTTTATAATTTGAACCGACACTGGCGCCCCAGCTGCCACGTGTATAGATGGTTCCGCGGAAGGCAAGGTCAAAATAATCGTTAACGCCCCAGTAATAACCGCCATTTTCAAAATAAAACCCACGTTTGGTCGACTGTCCGTAAGTAGGTAGCAGAATACCCGAAACCTGTCCCTTCTTGGTCGGAAAAAATCCAAAGGGAAGAATAAGCGGTGTAGGGACATCTTCAATTACCAGGAATGCCGGGCCTGTCACGATTTTATCGTTGGGAATAACTTTAGCTTTAAAAAACCTGATTTCGTAATGGGGATGCTCATTGGGGCAGGTGGTGTACTTCCCTGATTTTATATTGGTGGTATTATCGGCATACCGCTTTACCACCGAACCATGCAGATAACTTTCGCCTTCCTGTGTAATAATCTCCTTAATCAGCCCCTTTTTCGTTTTAAAATTATATTGCATGCTCCGCGCAACAAAGGTTTGCGCACCCTGCGTAAACACCGGCCGTTGTATTTCTTTTCCGAGCGAGTCGAGAATCCCTTCTGCAAAAAGCACATTTTTCTTAAAATCGATTTCCACATAACCGGCCTTGAGGGTTATATCTTCATATAAAATCTCCACATTGCGGTACAGGTAAACCTTTTGTTCGTTAAGCTGAATGCGGATGGAATCGGTGGCGAGATAATCGATCTTGGAAGAAATGGCACTTCCGGAGAGCATCATGCGCGGATCGGTGATTGAATCGGTTACGATGCTGTCGTTAATATGGGGAATGGTATCAGTGGCTATCCTTACACTATCCTGCCCAATGGCTACGTTACTAACCAGGCTGAAGAGTATAAATACCAATAAAGGAATCCGCTTGTATAAAGTTAATAAAATCGTTAGCAATTTATTCTGAGCCTTAAAATCCGATGATCGGGAAATCTGTAACTTTGTAAGTTTTACGGCACAAATCTAATTAAAATTCGCCATAGGGAATGAAACGTTCAGGGTTAATTTTTGTTTTACTGCTCGCAATATTTTGCTGTTACTCAGCAGACGGACCCCTTTTCACACCCACGCCTACCAGGGGGGTGAAGAAGGTGGTAATCGACGCAGGGCACGGGGGACATGATCCCGGGGCCGTGGGAAAAAAGTACAAAGAAAGTCAGATTGCACTTGCGATTGCGCTCAAACTCGGGATACTGATCCGTGAAAATTTTCCGGATGTGGAAGTGGTGTATACGCGCAGAAACGACACTTTTGTGGAATTATACAACCGCGCCAAAATTGCCAACACGGCCAAGGCTGACCTGTTTATTTCGATTCACTGCAATGCATCAAAAACCACTACAGCCTCAGGCACTGAAACCTGGGTGATGGGACTGCATAAAAGTCAGGCAAACCTGGAAGTAGCACGGCTCGAAAACGCCACCATCCTCATGGAAGATGATTACGAAAACCAGTATGATGGCTTTGATCCGAATTCGCCGGAAGCCAATATTATCTTTTCCCTTTTTCAAAACATCTTCCTCGACCAGAGCCTGCAGCTGGCCGCCAATGTGCAGAACCAATTCGAAAAGCGCCTGGGTCGCGTGAACCGCGGCGTTAAACAAGCAGGATTTCTGGTGCTTTATAAAACCACCATGCCGGGAATTCTGATTGAATCAGGATTTATCTCGAACGCGGAAGAAGAGACCTATTTAGGTTCTGAAAATGGCCAGACACTGATCGCATCTGCCTTATACCGCGCCTTCAGGGATTATAAAAATACTATCGAAGGAAGCACTGCCGGAACCATTGACAATCCCGTGCTGGTTCCTGAAATCAAGGATACGGTAACAACAGTTAACCGGCCACCCGACCCGCATTATGCCACACCCAAAGATACGAATGCCGCTGCGGACGAAATCTGCTTCCGCGTCCAGTTTGCCACTTCCTCTGCTAAAAAACCGGTGAACAGTCCGGAATTCAAGAATTTGCAGGAAGTCAGATATTACCTGCAGGGCGGCATATACAAATATACCTGCGGCAACCTTAATACCCTGGAAGACGCCGTAAAATTGCAGCACGAAGTACAACAGCAGGGTTATAAAGATGCCTTCGTGGTAGCCTTTCATAACGAGCAAAGAATTACCCCGGCAGAAGCGGTTCTGTTGTTAAAAAATAGCAAGAAGTAATTCTGATCTGAATTATAGTCATATATTTGCAGTACTAATAAAAAAAGCATCTGAGTTTTGAAGATAAAACGTGAAGTAAAAATAGCACTGGTTTTTATTGTTGCACTGGCCCTTTTTATCTGGGGTTTCAATTTTCTGAGCGGGAAAAATATCTTTTCCAAACAAAAGACCGTTTATGCGGTTTATGATCAGGTGAACGGACTTACCGAAGCAAATCCCGTTGTAGTCAATGGTTTTAAGATTGGCCAGGTTAAAAGCATCGGTTTCCATCCCGATGGTTCAGCCAAGATGCTGGTGGAAATCCTGATTACCAACAATGACATTAAAATTCCGGAATCGTCGGTTGCCCGCCTGTTCAGTTCCGACATCATGGGCTCACGTGCCATCGAGATAAAACTCGGAACCGGCACTGATTATATTGAGGATGGCGACACGCTCAGAACCGAATTGGGCGCCACCCTGGGTGAAGAAGTCAGCGATCAGATGCTTCCCATTAAAAAGAAATTTGAAAGTGTAATGCTTTCGCTCGACTCTGTGCTGATCCTTATCCAATCAGTCTTTAACGAAGGCACGCGCCAAAACTTAGTGCTCAGTTTCGAAAGCATTAAAATGACCCTCCGCAACCTGGAGCATACCACTTATAATATTGACACGCTGGTGACCACGCAAAAGCACAAACTGTCGTTGATTATAGGTAATGTAGAATCTATTTCATCCAACATTAAAGACAACAACGACAAGATCAGCAACATCATTAATAATTTCTCGAGCATCTCCGATACGCTGGCCAAGGCAAAGATTTCCACTACCATCAACAATGCGAATTCGGCACTCAAAGAGTTCAACGATATTATCGCAAAAGTTAACCGTGGAGAAGGATCCCTTGGTATGCTCATCAACAATGATTCACTTTATAATAACCTGGAATCATCCTCACTACAGCTGAATCAGTTAATCGAAGACATTAAACTGAATCCCCGGCGTTACCTGCATTTCTCGCTTATCGGAACGGGCGCCAAGAAGGACAAGTATGTGAAGCCGGAAGAGACGCCTGAACCCAAATAAGAATTTTGGGTTCCAGTCACAAAAAAAGGCCCCATCAAAAAATGGGACCTTTTTTTTTGCTTTTGCTCTTTTTTAAAAGTTCACAAGATTGAATGCTTTTAAGATAAGATACAATAAAATAATGGCATTGGTGGCTACCAAAAATATAATCAGCATTTTCCGTGTTATCAAATCACTTTTCATAAGGTGCGGTTTCTATAAATTACTTTATTTCGATCAATCAACTACGTGAAACATTCAGCAAAAAAACAACTGTTTCATATTTAATTTCAGGTACAATAATATAACAATTCAAATAATAATGCAAGTTTTATTAGGCTATTTTACCCTATTTAGCAATTATTTAACACGTGTATAAACGCAATAAAACTACATACCGCAGTTAGACAGTGCTTTACAAAATCAGTATTTTAACGGATAGGTGCGTTTGAAAACTTACCCACTTAAGGTGATCGTATAACTTACAATCCGGGGTGTTAATGCCAACCGGAAAATTTTCAGGGTTTTATATTCCAGCATATTAACGAATATCTTAAGAGTGCCTGCGTTGGGTCGCAGTGGTGCAGGATTCCTTTATTCCTCATCGCGGTATAGCATCAGGATGGCGGCGTGGGGAACAATGTAATACTTCTGCTTGTTGAATTCGATTTCGGTGGCCTGTCGCTGCAGGAAAATGGCCAGATCGCCTTCTTTTGCCTGGAGGGGCACAAACCTGATTTTCTCTTCCGACTCTTTCCAGTTATCCGGTTCTTCCAGGGAAGGAATGGGGTAGCCGGGACCGGCCTTCATCACGTAACCGCTTTGTACTTCCTCCCGCTCCTCTACGCCCGGGGGAAGCAACAATCCGCTTTTGGTGCGGTCATCTGCATTGAGCTTCTTCACCAGCACACGGTCGCCCACAATAATCAACTTGCTCAGATTGTCGATCTTTAAATTCATAGCGAAAGGTTATAAGACAAAAATACGAAGAAATTTATATTTCCGAACCGGCAGGAACTCATTAAAACCAGCATTGAAAGCACTTAGGCGCTAAGTATTTATTGCTTAATTGCTTTTATTTCACCATGGATAATCAGCGGATATTTCCGGATGCATTAAAAGAATTATTTTTACAGCACGAATTAAACACGGAACTCAATGTCATGCTGAAACTCCGATACAACAAGCACTTTCTGGAAGCAGGCTGCGATGAAGCCGGCCGGGGTTGCCTTGCCGGACCAGTGTTTGCTTCGGCGGTAATTTTGCCCGCCCGCTACCACGATCCCGGCCTCAACGACTCCAAAAAACTGTCGGCAAAACAGCGCGACCTTTTTCGCCTCCATATTGAAAAGTACGCCATTGCCTGGGCTGTGGCACAGGCTTCGGCCGAAGAAATTGATCAGCTCAATATTCTGAATGCCTCTATACTTGCCATGCACCGGGCGGTAGAAGCATTATGCAAAACACCGGAGTTCCTGCTGATCGACGGGAACAGATTTCATCCTTACAAGGAAATTCCCCATGCCTGCATCATCAAAGGCGATGGTAAATACCTACCCATAGCCGCAGCCTCCATCCTCGCCAAAACGCATCGCGATGAATATATGCTGGCACTGCATCAGGATTTTCCCGACTACGGCTGGTTACGAAACAAAGGTTATCCAACTTTGCAGCACCGCCAGGTTGTTGCGCAGCAAGGACTAACCCCCCATCATCGCAAAAGCTTTAACAGCGGAGTACCGCTTGATATCAAATTATGACCACTAACATTTTTTCTGCTTTCCGCAGATATTCCCGGTTAACTACACTATTTTTGTAAAAAATTACCATTATGAGCCTTCAGGACACTATTAGCAACGATATCAAGGCAGCCATGCTCGCCAAAGAAAAAGAAAAACTGGAAGCCTTGCGTGCAGTAAAATCAGCCCTACTGGTAGCCGCCACCGAAAAAGGGGCACAGGAATCCATGAGTGAAGATGCCGAAATAAAATTATTGCAGCGTCTGGTTAAGCAACGACGCGAAGCAGCTGATGTTTACATTTCGCAGAACCGTCAGGACCTTGCAGACGTGGAGATTTTTCAGGCAGAGATCATTCAGCAATATCTTCCCAAACAAATGGGCATCGAAGAACTGACCGCGATCGTTAAAAAAATCATTGCCGATACGGGTGCCGCCTCTGCAAAAGATATGGGGAAAGTAATGGGAATGGCTTCCAGGCAACTTGCCGGAAAAGCCGACAACAAAGTGGTTTCAGATCTCGTAAAGCAACTGCTGGGCGCCTAACCTTTTGATTTTTGCACCAGGGTGCTGAAAAAATCAAACAACAACCTGATGCCCGTTCCTGTACCGCCCAATCCACGGTAAGAATCGCGTTTATCGGTAAAGGCAGGTCCGGCAATATCCAGATGTATGTAGGGATAGCTGGTGAAACTCTCGAGAAACTTTCCGGCCGTAATGGCCCCTGCATAAACGCCTCCGATATTCTTCAGGTCGGCCACATCAGACTTGATCAATTCCTTATAATCGTCCCAGAAAGGCAGTTCAGCAATGCGCTCGTGCACCCGGAACCCTGAGGTCTTCAGTTGTTCCAGAGGTTTGTCGGCCCCCGACTGCATGGCAACGGTAGCATAACCACCCACGGCAGCCTGTGCAGCACCAGTGAGTGTTGCAATATCAATGACCAGTTCTGGTTTATATTTTTTAGCATATGCCAGTGCATCCGCAAGAATCAGGCGGCCTTCGGCATCGGTATTCAATACTTCCACGGTAGTGCCGTCATACATGCGTATGACATCTCCCGGCACCTGGGCATTTCCTGTGGGACGGTTGTCAGTGGCGGGCATCAGTGCAATAATCCAAACGGGCAATTTCGCTTTTGCGATCGCAAAGACCGTTGATGCCGCTGCAGCAGCACCGGCCATGTCGCTCTTCATATCGATCATCGACGCTGAAGGTTTCAGACTCATTCCACCTGTGTCATAAACGACTCCTTTACCGACCAGAACATAGGGTTTACGATTAATCTTCCCGGAAGGTTTATATTCCATCACTGTAAAGGTGGGCGGATCCACACTACCTTTATTTACCGCCAGAAGCCCACCCATTTTCAAGGCTTCAATACGCGCTTTATTCAGTATTTCAACGGTAATCCCCGCCTCTTTTGCCATGTCGTGGAAAACACCGGCCAGGGCTTCTGCCCCCAGGTTTATCACAGGTTCATTCACCAGATCGCGGCAGCGAAATACTGCATCTGTGGTAAGTTCAATGGTTTTTAATGCATTGGCATCAATCCCTTTGTGTACCACTGCCAGAGACACCAGGGTATTTTTTTTACCGTCAGTCCTGGTTTTATACTGCAGAAACTGGTAGTTGCCCAGCGCCACCCCTTCGATAAAAGCCAGGGTCTCCGCGCCCATTGTATCGGCACCTGTTACGCCCAGACTTTTTACCTTATTATCATTCAGCTTTTGCGCCACCTTATCTCCGGCCACACGGAAGGCCTCCAGCTGGGCGTCCCGGGTTTTAAGTTCCTTATTGGTAAAGCAGACCACCACGATATGCGACATACGGTCGATGATCACGATTTCCTTTTTAAGGTCCTCATGCTGATGTTTCAGAAAGTTCATTTCTGCCTTATTCAGCAAGGTGTTGGGGAGTCCGGCCACCCCTTCAACGACTAAAGCCAGGTTTTCACCCGGCTTTAGCGTTAATGTTTTTTTCAGTTTTATCTGCATAGTTTATATAAAATGAAAAAGCAGCATTGATTTATTTTTTCGCTTTGGCCATTTCCTCTGCAAGGATCAGGGCCTGGTAAAGGTTGATTACCCCACCGCTCACAGAAAGTTCCGAGAATTTCACGGTACTCTTATCATCACCTTCGGCAGGCTTGTTAACTTCTTCGTTATAGGGAGTCACTGATTTCATCAGCACTTCGCGCACCTCAGCAGCGGTGAGCTGCGGGTAATAGGAACGAATTACTGCGGCTACTCCGGCAGCTACCGGTGAAGCCATGGAGGTACCACTGGCAGAACCATATTTGCTGTCGGGCTCCAGTCCCCAGATTTCGACGCCCGGTGCAAAAAGATCAACTTTTAGTTTTCCGTAATTGGAAAATCCAGCAGCAAGATCTTCTCCGGCTTCCTTTGAACTGGCTCCAACGGTAATCCAGTTGGCCGTAATTCTGTTTCCGGTTGCATCGGCATTTTCGGGATAGTTGGTGATGTAGTCATTATTTTCACCATCGTTTCCGGCCGCATGGAACAGTAACACATCATACTTTTCGGCCATTGGCAGCACTTCATCAACAAATTGTTTCTGCGGTGAAAAAGATTTTCCAAAGCTCATATTAATAACCTTAGCGCCGTTTTCGATGGCGTAACGGATTCCGTTGGCCACATCCTTATCGCGCTCGTCGCCATCGGGAACAACCCTTACAATCATCAGCTGCACATTTCCGGCAATACCGTCGACACCGATTTTATTTCCGCGCTGGGCACCAACACAACCGGCCACGAAAGTTCCATGACCTGGGTCAGGACCGGCAACATCGTTGTTTCCGTAAAAGCGATTGGTATTCTCCAACCAATTATCGCCCACGATATCGCGGGGATCAAAATCGAGATTGTAGCTATATTTGGCTTGTCCTTCGAGGTAATCGTAATACCCTTTGATTTCGGAATAGCCCACACCCTGTTCCATCCAGTATTTCGCAGTGGAAACCCCGGTGCTGAGTTTGGTGTCGTCTGTTTTAATCTTTTTGAGGTCTTTAAGGGTATAAGTTTCTTTTTTCAGATAAATTTTGATCAGGCTATCGGCCTTGCGATAAGTGCGCTCAAGGGTAGCGAAGGTTTCGAGCTGACTTTTATCACCACCTGTTCCTTCGTCGAATTTAGCTTTGGCTTTTTTATACATCACATAAACCGGATCTTTATCGTCGCCGCCTGCTGCATATTTATCTTTATACATGCGATAAACGCGGGTAGCTTCCAGGTTATCATGATGAACATTGCGGCCGTCAGGATTTCCGATAAAATTCCATCCATTAACATCATCAATATATCCATTTTTATCGTCATCAATTCCGTTACCGGCAATTTCGTCGGTATTAATCCAGATCACGTTTTTAAGATCTTCGTGATTAATGTCCGTACCACCGTCGATGATGGCCACAATCACTGGCTGTGATGTTTTTTCATTCAATAATTCCTTATAGGCTTTTTCAGTACTTACCCCAAAGGTTTTATCTTTTGTGAGGTCTTTGTTGTACCAGTTCATTAAAGCGTTGTTGCTCTTTTTTTGTGCACTGGCACCCATGCTGATCACTACTATCAGCACAATCAGGAGGATCCTTTTCATCGTGTTCATGTGTTTAATTATTCAGTAAAATTAAAGATTTCCAGGCTCATTTACAGGAATGGGTCAAAAAATAAATATTCCTCAATACCTTCATACCAATTGCAAACCTAACACTTTTTCCCTCCCGGAAAAAATAAAATCTATCAACCCCGCGGTTCAGACGATGAACACCCCAAAATCAGCATATACGTTGGCGTGGCGGCTACCTTGCTCAAAATCCTGATAATATCCCGCTAAACGGACAAAGTATTTGACATTGTTTTGCATTTTGCATGAATCCCCTCCCTGCAGATCGGAGAAACCTTTGTATTTTTACGGTCCAATGCCACCCGTTTTGAAAAATATTGAATCCCTCCTTACTAACGCTCTGGCGCATGAACCGCTAAATCTTGACGAATGCGCCGAACTCTGGAAACATGCGGACCTTGCAACGCTGATGTTTACGGCAGACCTCATGCGCAAGCGCCTGCATCCTGAGCAAAAGGTCGGATGGATCATTGACCGAAATGTAAACATTACGAATATCTGCATTTCGATGTGCAAATTTTGTAATTTCTGCCGCCCCATCCACCACGATGAAGCCTACGTGCTTGATTTGGAGGAATACCGTTACCGGATCGAAGAATTGGTCAACCTTGGCGGAGATCAGCTATTACTGCAGGGGGGAATGCATCCGGAACTGGGGCTTGATTTTTACACCACCCTTTTCAGGAACCTGAAATCGGAGTACCCTGTACTTAAATTGCATGCTCTTGGTCCTGCAGAGATTGTGCACATCGCACGCCTGGAGGGCATAAGTTATAGTGAAGTCCTTAAGCAATTGATGGCCGCCGGACTCGATAGTCTGCCCGGTGCAGGAGCTGAGATCCTTTGTGATCGTGTGCGCAAACAGCTGTCGCCGGCCAAGTGCAGCACCCAGGAATGGCTTGAGGTTATGCGGCAGGCCCACCAACTGGGTATGGTTACCTCAGCCACCATGATGTTTGGCCACATCGAAACCATCGAAGAACGTCTTCAGCATTTGCTTTACATCCGCGATGTGCAGAGCGAAAAACCGGCAGGGGCTCCGGGGTTTTTATCGTTTATTCCATGGCCTTTTCAGGATGAACATACGGTTTTGCGCGAAAAATATGGGGTACTGAACAAGGTCACGGCGCAGGAATATATCAGACTGATCGCCCTGGCGCGGATCATTCTTTTCAACATTCCCAATATCCAGGCTTCCTGGCTGACCGTTGGCAAAGAAACGGCGCAAATCTGCCTGCATGCAGGTGCCAATGATTTCGGATCGATCATGATTGAGGAGAAGGTGGTTGCTGTAGCAGGCGCCCATAACCGCTTCGACAGCGACAGCATCCAGCTGGCCATCCGTGAGGCGGGCTTCACTCCTGCCCGCAGAAATCAGCGTTTTGAGTATTTATAAAAATGTCACTGAATCAAATCAACCCTTTGAAAACCTTATTCATCCTGATGATCCTCTGCATAGCAATAATCCCCACTATAGATGCACAAGCCCCGCGCGCATATGCACTGATCGGTCACCGCGGGGCAGCCGCTGAAGCCCCCGAAAACACCATTGCCTCCATTAAACGCGCCATGGAACTGGGCGTAAACCGCATCGAGATCGATGTACATATGACCAAAGACGGTCGTATTGCCGTGATCCACGACCGCACGCTCAACCGCACCACCAGCGGAAAAGGAGAAGTAAGAGATCACACCCTGGAAGAAATACAGAAGCTTGATGCCGGAAGCTGGTTTGCTTCATCCTTTGCCGGCGAAAAAGTTCCCACCCTGGAAGAAGTCATCAAAGCCATAGACGGAAAGTGTATGCTCATGATCGAAGTGAAAGAACATGACGGCTACACCCCGGGCATTGAGCAGACCGTAGCAGATATTATCCGCCGGTACAAAGCCCACGACTGGTGTGTGGCCATCAGTCTGCGACACAAAGTAATCAGGAATTTTCACGCGCTTGCTCCCGATATCCGTTTACACCGTTCCTATGTAGGCAAGCTTCCCCTGATCCCACTGTATATAGCCACAGGATTGACTTTCCGGGGATTAAAATCCTATCCCTATGTGGAAGAATTCAATCTGAACAAAGGATTCATCAGCCGGTGTATCCTTAAGAAAGCAGCTAAACTGAATAAAAAAATAAATGCATGGACCGACGACGATCCGGATCATGCTAAAAAGCTTATACAACGGGGGGTAGATGGAATCATTACCAATACTCCGGGAAAGTATCGTTAAGTAAGGAAAAAAAATTATTTTTGTCAAACAAATCCTACCAACATATGTCAATCGGTACAGGCATTCCAAAAGGCACCCGCGATTTCTCGCCTGAGGAAATGATGCGCAGAAATTATATCTTCGATACCATCAGGGAAGTCTTTCGTTTATTTGCATACCAACCCCTTGAAACTCCGGCCATGGAGAACCTCAGCACCCTGTTGGGGAAATATGGGGAAGAGGGTGACCGGTTGATTTTTAAAATCCTGAATTCGGGTGATTTTTTATCCGGTACCGACCGGGAAACCCTGCAAAGCCAGAGTCTGTCTAAACTTTCAGGCCAGATTTGTGAAAAGGCCCTGCGTTACGACCTCACCGTGCCCTTTGCACGCTACATTGTACAACATAAAAACGAAATTACCTTCCCTTTCCGTCGTTACCAGATCCAGCCTGTATGGCGGGCCGACCGTCCTCAAAAAGGCCGCTATCGCGAATTTTATCAATGCGACGTGGATGTTATAGGTACCCATTCGCTTCTATGCGAAGTAGAGCTGATGCAGATCATCGACGACGTTTTTAACCGGCTTAATTTGCAGGTAGATATTCAACTGAACAACCGGAAAATCCTTACCGGGATTGCCGAAGTCATCGGATATCCTGAAAAGCTCATCGACATCACGACCGCCATCGACAAACTGGAAAAAATCGGTGAAGAAAAAGTAACAGAAGAGCTCGTAAACAAGGGCATTTCTGCAAAGGCCATTGAACAGCTCTGGACCATTCTGCGCATCGGGGGAAACCATGAAGAAAAACTGGAAGCCCTCAAAATCCAGCTGGCCGGCTCTGAAACCGGGCTGCTCGGTATAACCGAATTACAGACGGTATTCTCCTATCTCTATGATTGCGGGTTGCAGTCAACAGTAACATTCAATATCAGTCTGGCCCGCGGGTTAAATTATTATACCGGGGCAATTTTTGAAGTCAAAACCAAAGAAATGAATTTTGGCAGCATCTGCGGAGGCGGCCGTTACGACGACCTTACGGGAATCTTCGGGTTAAACGATGTGTCCGGGGTAGGAGTTTCTTTCGGGGCCGACCGTATTTACGATGTACTCTTTCAGTTGCAGCGCTTCCCCGCTGAGACCAATTCCGGTGCACGCATTTTATTCGCTAATTTCGGTGGGGCAGAAGAACGACACACCTTGAAAATGCTCGACCAGATGCGGAAACAAGGCGTTTATTCCGAGATGTACCCTGAGCCTGCGAAAATGAAAAAACAATTCGCTTACGCGGATAATAAGCACATTCCCTTTGTGGCCATCATTGGTACCGAAGAAATGGCGAACCGCACCATCAGTCTGAAGAACATGCTCACCGGCGAGCAACGGACGATGGGGATGGAGGAGCTGGTGAGGACTGTGAATAGTTAGAAAGTTTGAAAGTAGAAAGTTAGAAAGTAGAAAGTTTGAAAGTTAGAAAGTTGGAAGTTGGAAGTTGAAAGATGAAGGGTAAGTAGTCACAATGAGAATTTATCGATAATTGTTGCATACACAGATTAATTTTATATTATAGTTATAGATATGAGAAAATTATTATACACATTAACGCTGGGCTTATTGTTGGGCTTTGCAGCGATTGACGGGGCTCTTGCGCAGCCATTCTGGGTAACAAGTATTGGTGGATCAGGTTGGAGCGGAACACTGGCCAATAACGGAACCGATAACTCGACGGTTTACACCTGCTATAATTCAGGCATTACGCTGTATTCCAATATGACCGTCAATTCCATTGTGAATATGACCAAAACATACTACCGGAAATGGCAAACCTCGTCTGACGGGGTGAGCTGGTTTACCACAACAGGCTCCGTCTCCAGTTATCCAACCAGCGGAACCGTTTCACCTAAATATTACAGGGTTTGTTACTCCTACAGTAGTTCCAGTACAGACATCCTTTATCCATCTCCCTGGGTGCGGGTAATACAGGGACCCTCCTTTGTGAGCACCCCACCCTCTTTTGGCAGTGTTTTCACCAATAATATTACAGGCACCAGTTTCACTGCCCACTGGAAAAGCTCGAGCACGCCTCATGGACCAGGGACTTCGGGTGAAAACCTGGTGATCCGTCATTATATGTTTTGTTCATCTTCACCCACCTTTGCGGCTGGTACTCAACCAGCGGGAGGTGTATTTAATTCAGCCTGCGCCGCACTTATGACCTCTTGCAGCGAGCCCACCTCCGCAATTCCCGGGTGTACCGATCCCAACGATACGGTTTCTTATACTGTAACCGGCTTAACACCCGGGGTTACCTATTACTGGAAAATAATTGCCCAGTCATGGCACGAGAACAGCAGCAATGGAGATCTTTATTGCGGCGAACAAAGTTCTTATACCACCATGCAGACCGTCCCGGACTGCGCCGCTCCTATCGTTACGAGCCAGCCGGCCACGCAGTCTGTATGTGCCGGAAATACAGGCACCTTATCTGTTGTAGCTACAGGAGCCACCTCTTATCAGTGGCAACTGAATGGCACCGATATTCCCGGCGCAACCTCGAGCAGCTATGGTGCAACGGCCGCAGGGAATTACTCTTGCTGGACTTACAGTTCGTGCGACTCAGCATTAACTTCTGTTGCGGTAATTACCATAGACCAGTCAAGCACTTCAGCGGCTGGTCCCGACCAGAACCTCTGCATCAACTCCGCAACACTCGCGGCAAATACACCCCTTACCGGAACCGGAACCTGGTCAATGATCAGCGGAAGCGGATCGCTGGGCAATGCCAACGATCCCACTACGACCGTGACGGTTCTTGGCGCCGGCAACAATACCCTCGTCTGGACCATGCTCAACGGAGCCTGCAGCGACTCGCGCGACACTGTAATTATTGCCGTGCAAACCCCTTCAACCGACCCTGTGAATATTACCGGCACAGCAACCATCTGCAGCGGAGCAAGCACCACCCTTACCGTGAATGGCGGCACCCTGGGCACCGGGGCCAACTGGGAATGGTACACCGGAAGCTGCGGCACGGGCACCCATGCAGGAACCGGATCTTCGGTCGCGGTTTCCCCTACCTCAAATACTACGTATTACGCCCTCGCAGAAGGCGGATGCAACACCACTACCTGTGTCTCCCTCCCGGTGGATGTAACCACGATTGCTGCTGATGCAGGAACCGCGCAGACCATGTGTACCGGCGACAGCGTAACCCTCACCGTAACCGGCGCTGGCTCTTATCTCTGGAGCGCTGGCGGATTAACTACCGCCTCCATTGTGGTGAAACCGGCTGTCAGCACTACCTATACCGTAACCGTTACCAATGGCAGCTGCACCGCCACAGATACCGTGAACGTAAATGTCACTTCTTTCGCGGATGCCACCATTACCACCAGCGGAACCCTTTGCACCGGACAGGCACCCTTTATCCTTGGTGCTGTTGATGCGGGCGGAATATGGTCGGGAAGCGGCATCACCAATGCCGGTACCGGAATGTTCAGTCCGGTTATCGCCGGCCCCGGACCCCACCAGATCATTCATACCTTCTCGGGCAGCTGCGGAGATGCAGACACCACAGTAATTACAGTGGCCACTTCGGCCAACGCCACCATCACCCCGGTGGGTCCTTATTGCAGCAACGTCGCCCCGGTCACACTCACTGCTGCCAATGCAGGCGGTACGTGGTCCGGACTCGGCATTACCAACACCGGCACAGGTGAATTTTCGCCAGCCAGCGTGGGTGCAGGAACCTACAATATTGTTTACACAATCGCTGGAAGTTGCGGCGATGATGACACCATCAGCATCTCGATAAATCCGGCAAACAACCCAACCATTACCTCCACGGGTCCCTATTGCACCAGCGTTTCATTCGTAACCCTCACCGCTGCGAGCGCAGGCGGCACCTGGTCAGGGCAGGGAATCACCAATACTTCCACCGGACAATTTTCGCCCTCCCTTGTTGGCAACGGCACCTTCAGCGTAATGTACACCTCAACGGGCGTTTGCAGCAGCACCGATACCGCAAGCATCACGGTGGGAACCTCAGCCAATGCTACCATTACATCGGCAGGACCCTTCTGCAGCAGCGTCAGTAGCGTTATTCTGAATGCAGCCACTGCAGGTGGCACCTGGTCGGGGTCAGGAATTACCAACCCCGCCACCGGAGTTTTTTCGCCCTCCTTACTGGGGCCTGGTTCGTACAATGTAATTTATACCATTGCCGGAGTATGCGGAAGCAGCGATACCCTGGCCATCACCATAAATGCTGCGTCCAATGCCACCATTAATGCGGCCGGTCCTTACTGCAGCAATGTTTCCAGTGTTACGCTGGGGGCTGCAACAGCGGGCGGCACGTGGGCCGGGCAAGGCGTTACGAATGCCTTTACAGGCACCTTCTCGCCATCGAGCGTGGGTGCCGGTTCATGGGACGTCGTTTATGCTATCAGCGGAAGCTGCGGCGACACCGATACCCTGACCATTGTGGTGAACAATGCAGCCAATGCCAGCATCGATCCTGTGGGACCTTATTGTTATACCGACGGCGCAGTCGTTCTCACTGCGGCTGATAATGGCGGAGTATGGACCGGAAACGGCATTACCAACACCACCACCGGCGCGTTTGATCCCGGTTTCGCGGGACCCGGCACCCACCTGATTACTTATACGATAACTGGGAGTTGCGGAGATACTGGCACTATGACCATTGTGGTGGATTCTATCAGGGATGCCAGCATTCTTTCTGCTCCATCCTATTGCGACAATATTGCAGCTTTTGCCCTGTCGGCAGCCACTTCCGGAGGAACGTGGAGCGGTGCGGGCATTACCAATCCTTCCACAGGATTGTTCAACCCTTCCACAGCCGGTACCGGCGACCATACCATCATCTATTCGATACCCGGAAGTTGTGGTAATGCCGACACGGCAACCATCAGAATAAATGATTCTCCGGATGTGACCATGACCGGCACCATTGAAAGCTGTACCGGTTCGTATGACGGAACGGCCAACGCCACCGTCACAGGAGGCACGGCGCCTTATGGATATGCATGGGATAACAGCGAAAGCAGTACAACGATCAATCAGCTTGAACCGGGCACTTACTACATCACCGTGACCGATGCCAATGGTTGTCGCGCCGCAGACTCTGTGAAGCTCGATCCTTCCACCATTGATTGCGAAGACGTACCCAGTGTGATCTACATCCCCAATGTATTCTCGCCCAATGGCGACGGCGATTCCAGGAACAATATGCTCACCATTATTGGCGAAGGCATTAAAAACGTCGAATTCAGAATTTATGACCGCTGGGGTGAAAAGATTTTTGAATCGAGGGACATCAACGAAGGCTGGAACGGCGACTACAAAGGGAAGCCGATGGACCAGGGCGTTTATGTATATACTGCGGTAATCGAGCTTTACAATGGTACGCTCGTGAACAAAAAAGGAAATGTAACACTGGTACGATAACATACTCTATATGAAAAAGATCATTTTCCCCATAATACTCTCAGTCCTCGTCTCCATATGTGCTGCACAGGACATCCATTTTTCGCAATTCAACAACGCACCGCTTTCGCTGAATCCGGCCACGACCGGTGCGTTTAACGGATCGCACCGTGTGATTGCGAATTACAAAAGTCAGTGGAACAGCATCGACAAAACGTATCTCACCTACGGTCTTTCGTATGACGCAGGATTGCTGAGAAGTCAACTCAACGGAGGAATCCTGGGTATCGGCATCCAGCTATTCAAGGATGTTTCCGGCATTAATAAAATGGGATTGACCCAGGAAAACATTTCGATTGCCTACCACCTGCCGGTGAACAAGCACAACCTGTTTTCGGTCGGCATTCAGAGCGGTTTTTCGCAACGCAACATCAAAAGTGAAAACATGCAATGGGCCAGTCAGTACGATGCTTCTTCCGCCAACGGCTTTAACTCGGCTTTAAATTCGGGCGAACCCATGACTTTTGGAAATTACAATTACGGAGAGGTTTCTGCCGGGCTCTTATGGACTTACAACAAATCAACAGCGACTCTATCGTCGAATGATGCCAAAAAGTTTCAGATGGGGCTTGCTGTATACCACGTCAACCGGCCGAAGCAGACCTATTTTGATGTGCTGGATAAAAGACTGTTCATGAAAATGGCCTTACACATGAATGCCCACATCGGATTCAAAAACACCAACTTTGCGCTGGTACCCTCTGCGGTATGGTACAAACAGGGACCCTGCAACGAGATTCTGGCCGGCACCCTGTTCCGTTTCGGATTAAACGGAGCCTCCCGGTACACGGGCTTTGTTAGGGAAGCTGCCTTATCCTTTGGTGCCTTTTATCGTGTCAACGATGCCGTAATTGCCACTTCCCAGTTTGAATGGAACAACTTACTGCTGTGCGTTTCTTATGACGTAAATACTTCTGATCTTTCCGGCGCTACCAAATACGCAGGCGGACTGGAAGTCGCGTTAAGGTATCAGTTTCCCTTGCCGGATGCTAAGAATAACAGCCTGTTTTAGCATTGAGCAGCGTGTGCTTATGTTACAGCCCGGTGCTTTATGAATTGTCCCCAATAACTTAAATAAGGGGGAAGGTTATTGGTTTGATTATTTTCCCTATCTTTGACATCCCAAGACATTGGTATATGTATAACTGGAACATCAAATTCAAGATTAAAATCAACCGGTCCGGATTGACACGCTAAAACGTCCGTCAATCGGAACATTCCCCTATGTTCCGGATCACATGTTCCATTTTCTCATTTTTTATTATCATTGAATTTATTCATTGTATCAAACAAATACAGGAGATTAGTATATGACTTTAGTAATTAAAGGCGCTGGCCTTACCATTGAAGACGTAGTAAATGTTGCACGCAACAACCAAAAAGTGGAATTGCATCCCGATTCCATTAAAAAAATCAACGCATGCCGCGCCATGCTCGAAAGAAAAGTGGAAGCCCACGAAATCATGTACGGCGTAAACACCGGCATTGGTGAGTTTTCGGAAGTGGTATTGAATGATGACCAGGTAAAAGATTTTCAGAAATATTTGATTTATAATCATGCAGCCGGTATCGGTGAACCCATGCCTCTCGACTGGGTGCGTGGCGCCATGCTGGGACGTATCAATGTGCATGCTCATGGTAATTCCGGTTGCCGGTTGGCCATTACACAGACCCTCGTGGATATGCTAAACAAAGGCGTTACACCGATGGTTTGCAAAAAAGGCTCTGTAGGTGCTTGTGGTGACCTGGCTCCCATGTCGCAGATTGCATTGCTAATGATGGGCGAAGGTCAGGCTTATTACAAAGGTGAACTTCTCACCGGTAAAGAAGCACTGGAGCGCGCAGGTATCCCCATTCCGGGATTGATGGCCCGCGACGGACTGGCTGCTATCAACGGCTCCAACGTACTTACTGCAATGTCGGCCCTGATGGTATACGACAGCAACAACTTACTGAAACAGGCGGAAATTGCCTGTGCATTGTCACTCGAAGCATTAAAAGCCAACCTGAAACCTTACGACGGAAGAATTCTCGAAGTACGTGGATTTCCCGGTGGTGTCAGAAGTGCTAAAGCAATCCGCTCAATGACCGCCGGAGGCGACCTGGCTGAAGGCCGTGTAAAAGTAAAGGTTCAGGATGCTTATTCCATGCGTTCAACCCCACAGGTTATTGGCTCAGCACACGATGCTCTTGCCTACGCGCGCACACAGGTCGAAATTGAACTTAACGGAGTGGGCGATAACCCCATCTTCTTCCCCGAAGAAAACATTCAGTTGTCGGGCGCCAATTTCCAGGGTTCACCTATTGCAGTGCCAATGGATATGGTTGGTTACACCATCACTATGGTATGCGTGTTAAGCGAACGCCGCATGAACCGCCTCAACAACCCCGCACTGAGCTGTGGTCTGCCTCCTTTCCTTACCAAGGGTGCCGGTATGTTCTCGGGATTAATGCTCAGTCAGTACACTGCCGACATGCAAATTGTGGAACAGCGGATCCTTTCAGCCCCGGCATGTATTCAATCGATTCCAGCAGCAGCTGACCAGGAAGACTTTGTGTCGATGGGAATGAACACCGCACAGAAGAATTTCCAGATCATGGACAACGCTTACGGCATCATCGGCATCGAACTGATGGCCGCTGCACAGGCGCTGGATCTCCGCACCAAATACGAGACTCCTTATGCCTTCGGAAAAGGCACCAAGGTAGCACACGATGTGATCCGCAAACATGTGGATTTCCTCGAAATTGACAGGCCATTATATCCTGACCACAATGCGATGAAGGCATTGGTGGAATCATGCGAGATTCTGACCGAAGTCGAAAAAGCCATCGGTTCTTTAGAATAACAACGGAACCAACGGACATAAAAGCTGCTGTCGGGTGACAGCAGCTTTTTTTTTTGGACAACAGAGAATTAAAATACAGACAACGGAATAAACGGATTAAGCGGGAAAAAATAAAAGGAGTCAAGTGCTTATTGACAGGAGACCAAAGGGAATAAGCGGGCAAAAAAAAGGCGTCAGGTGCTTACTGACAGCAAACCAAACGGATTAAGCGGGAAATAAAAAGGTGTCAAGTGCTTACTGACAGCTGACCAAACGGATTAAGCGGAAAAAAAGGCGTCAGGTGCTTACCGACAGCAGACCAAACGGATTAAGCGGAAAAAAAAGAGGCGTCAGGTGCTTACCGACAGCAGATCGAACGGATTAAGCGGAAAAAAATAAAAAGGAGTCAAGTGCTTACTGACAGCTAACCCAAGGGATTAAGCGGGAATTAGAAGAAGAAAAAACTGATGCTATAAGCAAATCTATCAGTGGGTTAGAGCAGGGTAAGCCAATGGGGAATCCGATGATTGAATTGCCAGGAAATCAGGAAACACTGCGTTCGATCGATTGCCATAGCAGGGCTGCGGTTTTATCCCAGGTAAAGAGTTCCTGACGAATATGGCCTTTGCGGATGAGATCGTCGCGGAGGGAGGCATCGTTGGCGATGGAGTACATGGCGGCAGCAATGGATTCGGGGTTGAAGGGATCGACCAGCAAGGCTGCGTCGCCAGCGACTTCCGGCATCGAGGATACATTGGCGGTAATAACCGGGGTACCGCAACGGAAGGATTCGACGATGGGAATGCCAAAGCCTTCGAAGTAGGAGACATAAGCTGTGGCTAATGCGGCTCCCAGCGCGAGGGTGAGCTCGTGGTTGTTTAGCCGGCCGGCAAACACAACACGATTCCTGTATTTCATGGATTCGTAGGCGTTGCGGATGGGTACAGTCCACCACTTTTTTTCGCCGACGATTAATAGCTTAATATCTTTTTGTTTGTTTTTACGGAGAAACAGATCGAAGGCCATGAACAGATTGGCCAGATTCTTACGCGGATGCAGTGATCCCACAAATACAAAGTAAGGGGCACCCTCTGTAAACCTTGTTAATGCAATGACTTTCTCATCCGCGGAGAGCGGGCGTAATGCTTCGTTAGCACCATCGTAAACAACATCCATTTTGTCTTTCGAAACGTCGTATTGTTGTGCAATATCATCCGCTGAAAAGGTTGATACCGTTGCAATGCGTGTGGCCTTGCGGGCAAATCGCGGAAAGAAAAACCGGTAGTACCAGCGAACCAGCAAGGGAAGATCCTGAGGGTAGTGTTCGAAATTCAGATCGTGAATTACCGCCAGTGACGGGACTTTGGTGCGTAATGATAAATAGCCATCGGGAGAAAGGAACAGATCGGCCTTGACTTTCTTTAACAAACGCACGATGCTGAGTTCAAACCACCAGATGAACAGAAAAGGGTGCCGTGCCTGGGGGCCAATAACGACGGGGGTTACGTTATCGGAAAAAATGAAATCAGGATCGTACGGGCGGTCAAAAATAAAGATGAAACTATGTTCCGGATGAGATGTGGTAATCCGTTTCAGCGTTTCATACGTGAACCAACCGATCCCTTCGAGACGGTTTTTCAGCAGCAGACGTGTATTTACAGCAATAATCAAAATCCTGGGTGTGGGTGTTGAATGCTATTCTATATTATATTCTTTTATTTTGCGATACAGGGTGCGTTCGGAAATACCCAGCTCCGCAGCGGCATTCTTGCGCTTGCCACGATGTTTGCTCAGGGCACGCCGTATAAGATCAATCTCCTTTGTTTGCAGCGAAAGGGATTCTTCGAGCACCTCGGGTGTTTCGATGCCATCGATGCCAAAGGATTCCTCATTATTAACCGACATTGAATTGTCAGGATGGATGAGGGAATCATATTCCTTACTTGTTGATTTAAGGATATGCGCACTCCCATCATGAACCTCCATCGGCGGTGTTTCACCGCGATAAATTTCCCCAACAATTTTCTTCAGGTCGTTGATATCCTTACGCATTTCAAAAAGCACTTTGTATAAAAGATCCCTTTCGGAGATGCCTGAATTGTCGGCCTGTGCGCTGAATAAAACCGGCAACTTGCTCGACTGTGCCTGGGGTAAATATTTTTGTAAAATTGCGGCGCTTAACAGCCTGTTTTTTTCGATGATAGAGATTTGCTCGGTGATGTTTTTCAATTGCCTGATATTACCGGGCCAGCGGAACGACATCAACAGGTGCCGGGCTTCTTCATCGAGCTGTAACGCCGGCATACGGTACTTTTCAGCAAAATCGGTACTGAACTTACGGAACAGCAAATAAACGTCCTCCTTGCGTTCCCGTAAGGGAGGAACCGGTATGGGAATGGTGTTGAGCCTGTAATATAAATCTTCGCGGAAACGCCCCTTCTGTATAGCTTCAGGAACTACGACATTGGTCGCGGCGATAATACGGACATTGGTCTTTTGTACCTTGGAAGATCCTACCCGGATAAACTCACCGGTTTCGAGTACGCGTAACAAACGCACCTGGGTTGCTAACGGCAGTTCCGCTACCTCATCTAAAAATAATGATCCTCCATCGGCCACTTCAAAATAACCCTTGCGTGCCTCGCTGGCACCGGTAAAAGATCCTTTTTCATGCCCAAATAATTCAGAATCGATGGTTCCTTCCGGGATGGCTCCGCAGTTTACCGCGAAATAAGGGCCGTGTTTTCGGGCACTTAACTGATGAATAATCTGTGGAAAAACTTCCTTTCCTGTGCCGCTCTCACCTGTAATCAAAACAGTAATATCCGTTGCAGCGACCTGACTGGCAGTATGAATGGCCATGTCCAACAAAGGACTGTTCCCAATAATACCGAATCGCTGTTTGATGGTTTGTATGTCCATATTCCTTTAGTTTCGCGCTATAAAATTACGAAAAATAACCCTGTAAACACAAAAAATCATGACAAGTTGTCAGTTCAGTAATTTTGTAAGGTACCGCATTATTGCGGAAGGTTTACGGTAAGGCGGATAGCGGAAAGCCGGATCGGGAAAGGTGGATTTTTTCATCACACTTTTTTCATGCGTGAACGTATCGAAAGTCTTTTTGCCGTGGTAGCTTCCCATGCCGCTTGCCCCCACCCCACCAAAAGGAAGTCCGGTAGTGGTAAGGTGGCTGAGGGTATCGTTAACACAAACGCCGCCGGAAGAAGTACTTCTGACGACTTTTTTCCAGTTCTTTTTTTTGCGTGTAAAAAGATAAAGTGCGAGTGGTTTTGGCCGGGCATTAATGAAATCGATGGCTTCATCAAGGTTTTTATAGGTCAGCACCGGCAGTAAGGGTCCGAAGATTTCTTCCTGCATCAGTTCCGACTGAAGGTCGACGTTGGTAAGAAGGGTGGGCGAAATAAACTTCGACTCCTCATCAACAATTCCGCCTGAGACAATAGTTCCGCCTTTCAGCAGATTCAGCAAACGCTGATAATGCGGTGCATTGATAATGCGGGCATAGCTGGTGCTGGTCCGGGCATCATCGCCATACCATTCATGAATGACCTCCTGCATCTGCGCGATGAGCGCATCACGGTCATCTTCGTGAACCAATACATAATCAGGGGCAACACAGGTTTGTCCGGCATTAAAGAACTTTCCGAAACAAATGCGGCGTGCGGTTCGCTTAAGCGATACCCCGCGATCGACGATACAAGGGCTTTTCCCTCCCAGTTCAAGGGTAACAGGCGTGAGGTGCCGTGCGGCAGATTCCATTACTTTGCGGCCAAATTTGGTGCTTCCTGTAAAGAAAATATAATCGAAAGGTTGCTCCATCAGCAACTTGGTTTCAGCAACGCCCCCTTCCATCGTGGTGACATGCCGGGGATCAAAATACTCCGCGATGAGCCGTGCAATGAGTGCTGAAGTATTTGCAGAAATTTCAGAAGGCTTGACAATACAGCAATTTCCGCCGGCGATGGCCCCAACAAGGGGTGCAATGGCCAGCTGGAAAGGGTAATTCCATGGAGCAAGGATTACCGTCATTCCGTATGGTTCCTTAACAATCATGCTCTTTCCGGGCTGATGCAGTGGTGGCGTCTGCACGGGTTCGTCACGCATCCATGCAGCAAGATTTTCCAGGGTATGGGCAACTTCCTGCCGTACCATATCGATTTCACCAAAATAGCTCTCGAAATCATGTCGTCCGAGATCCTTTTTCAGGGCCATCATAATGTCGTTTCTGTTTTCTGTCAGCATCCGCCCAAGGGCTTTCAGCTGTTTGAGCCTGAAGGCAAGGCTGCGGGTATTTCCGCCACGAAAGAATTCTCTTTGCAGTTCAAGAGTGGCGAGTAATTTTTCAGTAAAATCGATGGTCATAATAATGCATTTTAAAAGAAAAACACCAGGGAAACCACTGATGTTTTTACAAAATGGCGGACAAAACGGAATCAGAATTTCCAGCTCATCCCTATGCTAGGCATGATGGGCAACTGATCGATCCGCTTGTAGGTAATACGGTCAAAGTAGAAAATATTTTTGCGGCTGTAGACATTGGTAGCGCCCGCATTCAGTTCCAGGGTGGAGTTAGGTCCAATCTCAAAGCGGCGTTTGGCGGTCACATCAAGACGATGATAGTATGGAAGACGGCCCTGGTTAATTTTTGCATAAACAATCCCCATATCGCCGTTAGCGGTAGTATAATCCGTATTGATACCATCAGCAAAGGTCAGGTTCTCGTAAAAGCCCTGTGTTTGGGTAAAAGGGAATCCGGAGCCCAGGTTCCATCGTGCGCTTATATCCCAATTGAGGTTTTTGCCAAAGGTCCATGCGGCCACAAGGTTGACATTATGACGGCGGTCGTAATGCGGGTAATACTCATCAATTCCATCATAGCGATGAATAAATCCATAGCTGTATACCGCCCATAAATATAGCTGGCGATAGTCGTACTTCAGCGTAACGTCGATCCCCTCGGCATCGCCTGTTTCGATAATGAAGTCTTTCTTCAGCACATCCGGCTCTTCTGAATATTCACCCGTATCGTCGAACACTTTATTACGGTTCAGATTGGTAAGTTGTCTGAAGTATTTATAATACCCTTCAACATTCAGGGTAAGGTGTTTCCAGAGATCGAATTCAAAGCCCAGAATGAGGTGGTCGGCTTTCTGCAGTTTGTGGGTAACCGCTCGGCCATCAAATTCATCCTGCAGATTATCAGGTCCGGAAATAAATCCGTAAAAAAGGTTCACCACATCGCGGTCGGAAACGGCGCTGATAAGATTCTGAGAATACATTCCACCAGCAAATTTAACCCTGAACCATTTGGTGGCGTTGAATTTTACAGAGAGTCGCGGCTCGGGCGAAAAGTTCGATAACGAAGCATATTCATGCGCCCTGATACTGGGCTCAATGATCCATTTCCCGGTGGCAAGTTTGTATTTCACATAAACGGCAAACTCTGTTGTGGACTCGTTTTGCACGATCTGCCTGTTGGCAGAATTGTAGAAATTGAAATCGGTTTGAAACCCATTGACTTCGATCCCGTATTGAATCTGGCCTTTGGTAAGGAAATAAGTAAAATCGAGGCCCAGATTAAATCCGCCAATAGAACTTGAGCGTGGCAGACTCACCTGATCCGTAAGGGAAATTTTATAATTGGAATAAGCAGCCGTACCTTCGATGAGCATAGATGCTTTAGCCGGCATGACCACAAAATTAACCCCACCGCCATAGGAAACCCAGCTGAACTCTGACAATTCACGATAATTCACCTGGTCGTCGAAGCGGAAACCGAACAAATTTACTTTGCTTCCGGAGGCAGAGTTGATCGAAATTTTTGAATAAATATCAAGGTAATTAAAGGGCAATCCGGCGGTATCGATATAATTGTAAAGTAATTTTGAGCTTTCTTTCAGATAGGAGTTTTTAGCAGAAATTATAAAGGAAGAACTCCCTTTGTTGTCCTCCTTCTGTTTAACAATGGGTCCTTCGAACAACAACTTGGCACCAAAAGTATTGGCATCCACCTTACCTCCATAGCGCCTTTTATTCCCATCGCGCGTGGTGATGTCCATCACAGAAGAAATGCGTCCGCCGTATTCTGCACCAAAACCCCCGGTATAAACATCCGCCGTACGGAGAATGTCGGTATCAAAAACCGAAAATAATCCGATGGAGTGGAAGGGATTGTATACCAACATCCCGTCGAGCAATACCTTATTTTGAACCGGAGAACCGCCACGAATGTATAGCTGCCCGCCCTGATCGCCGGTGAAAATAACACCCGGCATTACCTGAAGATATTGTGCCAGGTCAGGTGTTCCGCCAACGGTAGGAATCTGATTGATTTTTTTGGGGGTTACGGTAATCACTGAAGTGCGCACCTCGTTTGTTTTTTCCTGACTTTCAGCCACCACATCCACGCCCTTAATATTGTAGGCTGCTTTCTTGATGTATAACTTCTGAATCATCTGCTGCCCTTTGGCCAGTTCAATGTCGAGACGCAATGTATCATAACCCAGGTAGGTCACCATTAAAGTATGGTTTCCCGGAGGAACGGCAGGAATAGCAAAAAACCCGTTAATATCGGTGGTAGCACCGTAATTGCTTTTGTAAATATATACGTTGGTGAAAATCACCGGTTCCCCGGATTCTTTTTCATAAACGAACCCTTTGATGGAAGCATTTTGTGCAAAGGACGCCGCAACAGGAATAAAAGATAAGGGCAGGACAAGCAGCAAAAACAGGCGGAAAGATTTCATAAAAAGTATTGGAATTAAAACAGGCGTAAAATTACATAGATATATCCAACAATTATAACAAAGATCATTTTATTTTCTAGTGAAGAATTTTATAGACCAATTCTTTCAACAGCTCGCCACTACCGGTATTTCCGTCAACGCCTTTGGCCTTTAAATCATACTCGCGGAGCAAAGAAATTACCCTTACCAGTTTCCCCGGGGAATAATTAGCAGCGGCTTTCGCGTAATCGTTCACGAAAAATCCGCTGACGCCGAGCACTGAGGCCACGTTATTCTGGGATTTATCCGTAATGTAGTGATACAACAACACTTTCGTAAAAGAGGCATAAAGCAGGGCCGCCACCATAACCATCGGGTAATCCTTTTCGTTTTTGGCAAAATGAAGCAGGATGTTGTTGGCGCGTGTAACCTGTTTCTGCTCAAGCGCCTTGACCAGCTCAAAAACATTAAAATCTTTGCTGATGCCGATGTTTTGTTCAACGTGCAATGCCGTAATTTCGGTGCCTTCGGGAATATTGATGATCATCTTATTAATCTCATTCACGATACGGCTGATGCTGGTTCCGAGGCTTTCTGCCAACAGCGCGGCTGCTTTGGTCTGTATGGTGTAATTCTTTTTTTTCAGATATTGGATAATCCAGGGACTGACCTGGTTGTCGTAGATCTTGGGCGATTCATACAGTAATGCATGCTTATCGATGGCTTTGGCAAAGGCTTTCCGTTTATCAAGTTTTCCATATTTATAGCACAAAACCAGCACTGTGGATTTTAGCGGCTTTTCGATATATGGAAGCAGATCCTCAATCTTTTTAACATCCTGCGCTTCCTTTACAATGACCACCTGATAGTTGGACATCATCGGGTAACGCTTGGCGTAACTGATAATGGTGGGCACATCGACATCCTTGCCGTAGAGCACCGTCAGGTTAAATTCCTTTTCACCCTCATCCAGAATTTTTTCTTCAATGGTATCTGAAATAAGATCGATATAATACGATTCCTCCCCCATCAGGAAATAGACGGGATAATACACTTGATTGGAAAGCTTTTTCAGGATGTCTTCGTGATCCATTGAGTGGGCAGTTGGAATTAGTGATTGCTATAATCAAAATACAGGTGTTTCACTGTCAGCCCGTTATTGATCAACTGGTTGAGCGATGCAATACCGATTTTGAGATGATCCTCGGCAAACTTCTGAGTAACAACCTTGTCGCTTTTTTCTGTTTTGATACCCGAGGAAATCATCGGTTGATCCGACACTAAAAGCAGCACCCCTGTTGGGATCTGATTTGCAAAACCGGCGATAAAAATAGTGGCCGATTCCATATCGATGGCCATAGCCCTGACCGTACGCAGATATTTCTTAAAATCATTATCGTGTTCCCAAACCCTGCGGTTGGTGGTGTAAACAGTGCCGGTCCAGTAATCTTTTCCGAAATCGCGGATGGTGGTTGAAACCGCCTTTTGCAGGTTAAACGCAGGCAGCGCGGGCACTTCCGCCGGCATATAGTCAGTGGATGTTCCTTCTCCGCGTATAGCAGCAATGGGCAGAATCAGGTCGCCCAGGTTATTCTTTTTTTTCAGCCCCCCGCATTTACCGAGAAATAACGCGGCTTTAGGCTTAATAGCGCCCAGTAAATCCATCACGGTAGCGGCATTGGCCGATCCCATACCAAAGTTGATAATGGTAATATTTCCGGCCGTGCACGAGGGCATTGCACGACCTTTACCCATAATGGGGGCTTTGTTCCATTTTGCAAAAAGCTCCACATAATGACTGAAATTTGTAAGCAGAATGTACTTTCCAAAGTCTTTTAGCTCAGTCCCGGTATAGCGGGGCAGCCAGTTTTCAACAATTTCTTTTTTTGTTTTCATAAGAACTAACAATATATATTATCTTTATAAGTGCATCAACAGGGTTGTTTCAGGGCATAGTGATGTGCCCTTTTAATGCACAAGATTTTTTTCTAAATTTGACCCCAAAATTACTTGTTTTCTGCGAAATACCACCATAATGCCTTCACAAATTCAGCTAAATTTTCCGGCCTATCCTTTCCGTTTCAGGACCAACAACGGAAAGGAGGAGATCTTCGACATTGCCAGAAAGAAGTATATCCGGCTGAATCCTGAGGAGTGGGTGCGTCAGAATATGATCATGTACCTGCATCTCGAGCGCGGATTTCCCTTATCGATGATTGCTGTGGAAAAGCAAATATCCCTGCATGGCATGACCCGTCGCTTCGATATAGCCGTTTACAAAGCCACAGGCCTCCCTGTTATGCTGGTGGAATGTAAAGCCCCGGAAGTTGAGATACAGCAGGGGGTTATGGACCAGGCAGGAAGGTACAACCTGGTACTGAAGGTGCCATACTTATGCGTAACCAATGGGCTGGTCCATTATTTCTGTAAAAAAAGCCCCGATGGTTCGGGGTGGGAGTTTTTGGAACAGATTCCTCATTTCAATGATTTGTAACTGCAGCGAACAAAGAAAAAAACCGTAACTTCGCTTAAAATAAATCCATGAGAACCCGAACCCGATTATTTTTTTTCGTGCCCTTTATTTTGTTGTTATTGCTTGTTTGCAACGGGGCGTCTTTCGGACAAAGCCAACCCTTTTCTTTACCTGAGGGATGCACACAAAACGACTATACCGCACAGACCATCATATACAAAATAGCTGAACCCTATATCCACGATGCGGTAATCAATAAGTCTGCTGCCAGCAAACTCGATATTGTTTTTTCTAAACTTCAGGCGGTTGGCAGCCGGCAGTTATTCCCCAAGCACAAAGCCCCGTTGCAAACTAAAACCAACAAAGGATTTCCGCTGGCAGACCTGAGCCGTATTTACGAGTGCACTTACCAGTCGGATCTCCCGATCGATGCAGCCATTAATATGCTGCTCTCCACCGGAATTGTGGAATATGCACAACCCCGTTACCTTAGCCAACCCATGACCACCGTCCCCAGTGACCCCTTCCACACCAATCAATACCAGTTAAATGTCATGAAAATGTTTGACGCATGGGATTACGAAAAGGGAGACTCAACAATAGTGGTGGGCATCGCCGACTGGGGGGTGGAACTCACACATCCGGACCTGGTGGAGAATATCTTTTATAATGTAGAGGATCCGATCGACGGAATCGACAATGATAACGATGGTTATCTGGATAATTATTACGGATGGGATATGGGCTCCAACGACAATAATCCTACAGGTCTGATCATTCACGGAACTTACGTGAGCGGTTGTTCATCCGCCACCACCGACAATGGAACAGGCGTGGCCGGAATAGGGTTCCGGTGCAAATTCATTCACATTAAAATTGCGGACGACAACAACAATGGCACAAAGGGGTACGAAAGTATCGTGTACGCTGCAGATCACGGATGCAAGGTCATTAACTGTTCGTGGGGCAGTGTTTTTTATCAGGGCTCTTTCGGCCAGGATATCATCAACTATGCAACTTTCAACCGGAATTGCCTGGTTGTAGCCGCATGCGGAAATGCCAACAACCAGTTGCTGTATTACCCCGCATCATACGATTATGTGCTCAGTGTTGCAGGGAGCAACAGCACCGACCTGAAATGGCCCGGATCGAGCTATGGATACAAGGTCGATTTATGTGCCCCCGGCCAGGACGTCTGGACCACGGCCAACAATGGCACCTATAACTACAGTTCGGGCACTTCCTTCGCTTCCCCGCTGGTGGCAGGAGCCGCAGCATTATTGTGGTCACATTTTCCGGATTATGACCCTTTACAGATTACCGGACAATTAAAAGCCACCTGCGATATCATCGATACCATGACAGGGAACCTTAGTTACCTGGGACTGCTGGGTACCGGTCGCGTAAATATGGCCCGCGCCCTTACCGATACAACCACCACATATGTTGAAATGTTAAATATGGATTTTGAAGACCTGGATCAGGATCATTTTTTTGAATCTAACGACACCATACAACTCATTGGCGACTTTTACAATTTCCTGGCTTCGACCAGTCCCGGTTTTACCGCTACCCTGCACTCACTCTCGCCCTATCTGAGCATCATCGATTCCGTCGTAAATCCGGGGGTAATTGCACCCTCCTCTTCTGTGTCGAATGCTTCCACCCCTTTCTCGTTTCGCCTGGCACCTGATGTGCCTGCGAGCCAGGTCTTATATATGAAACTGGTTCTGGCTGATACGGGCATATTCTTTAACCAATATTTCAGCATTACCGCCAATAACGACTACCTCACCATCGACACCAACCTTATCGGCATCACCATCACCAGCAAAGGAGCCATCGGATATAACAGCGGGTATTCCACACAAGGTATTGGAATTACCTACAACAGTACCCGTTCATTAATCAGTTCAGCAGGCTTTATGGTTGGGGTTTCCCCTACTAAGGTTTCGGATGCGGTGATCGGATTCGACGGTAACATTGACCAGGATTTCCTGTCGACAGACCAGGTACGGAAAATCCAGGGAATTGCAGACTACACCGCAGAAGGTACTTTTAACGATTCCCTGGCAGGGGAAGGGAAAATGCACCTCAGCATCAGGCATACCACCATGGCCTGGAATCAGCCCGGCCGTGAAAAATTCATAATTTTAAGTTATGTACTTGAAAATTATGGCACAGAAACATTGACCGACCTGTATGCAGGAATTTATATTGATTGGGGTCTTGATGACAACATGAAGAACACAGCGACATGGGATAACCAAAGAAAATTGGGCCTTGTGAGTCCGTTCGATGGCGGAACCTATGCAGGATTACAATTATTATACGGAAACGGGGTATTTCATTATGCTTTTGATAATGACGGATTGAATGGCAGCATCAAGCTCGAGGATGGCTTTACCGGCCTGGAAAAATATCTGACCCTGAAATCGAATCGCACTGACGCCGGGAGTTTTGCCCCCGGTAATGATGTTTCCCATATGGTAAGTTCCGGGCCTTACACCCTGTTGCCCGGAGATACGGCCAAAATTGTTTTTGCGATACTTGCGGGTGATTATCTGACGGATATCGAAAACTCAGCTGATGCAGCGCTGCTGACCTTCAATTCACTTTCCTCCATTCGTCCGCTGGTTCAAGTAACCGACGACGATGTGCTGGTATCCCCCTGCCCTTTTGCTGACCGCCTCACCCTCCGGATAACCCTTTCACAAAGCGAAACAGCGGAAATTATACTCTGTAACTATTTAGGGCAGACCGTTTACACCGCCGAACTCGATGTGTCCGCAGGAAAAAGCACCCACGAAATCCTGCTGCCAGACTTCAATCCAGGTATTTACTTTCTTAGTGTTAAAACACCTTCACAAATTATTGTAAATAAATTGTTAAAATTGTAGTGGTGGTTTGAAAAAGTTTTTTTACTTTTGTCGCGTCAAAAGCAAACAAACCCCCTTTACAAATGAAAAACACTCGCTCAAGAAATTCGCAAGCCAAGTCTAAAGTGTTGTCATACATTATTTTAATAGCAATGCTTGTTTCTATCGCAAGTTGTGCCAGTCCCCGTTGTGGTTATATGAAACATTACAACCGGGACGTAAGAATGGGTATAGCTCACTAACTTTTCGTTAACACAAAAAACACCAGGAGCTACTTTCATCAGAACCTACATAAGGTCTTTCAATTTAAATTCCCCCTGTTTTAATTTTTATAGTTTTCGTATTTTTTTGATTGAATGGTTGACGCGCACCTCTCAGGGTGCGTGTTTTTTTTGTTCAGGCCGGGTCGCCAGAATGGCAATTAACAAGTGTATGTTTAAAAACTTTTATTATGCTGCATTCGATATGACCCATTCTGATTAATTTTGGAACATGGGCAAGTTGTCAATCAAACAATTTTTTACTCGAAACAAAAAGTACTTTATCGCCGGGCTATTGCTGATTATTGCAGGCCTGTTTATCTATTCCGTCATTGTTTATGTCAGGCACCTCCAGGAACCTGTTGTCCCGGCCATTCAAGCCATTCCGCCTGAAGTAGCATGGTTTGGTGAGTTTAAAAACGCTACCGTAGTGTGGGATAAAGTAAGCTCGGGCAACGATATCGCCACCGAGTCGCTTAATTTTCCCTGGTTTAACGAACTCTTTGCCAGGGTCGCTTATCTTGACAGCCTTGTAAAATCCAGCGACGAAGCAGTTTCCCTTTGTAAAGACCAATCCGTATATGTATGCTGCCGTTTCAATGAACGGGGAGAAGCGGAATATCTTTTTATGATGAATATGCCGGATGCGCACCAGGAACAATCGGTTTGCGATTTCGTTCAGGACGGACTGGGCACGACCCTTCAAATTTCGGAAACCACCGAGGGGGGTCATCTTTACTTCACAGGCAGTACAGGCAAAGGAGAGGCATTCTCGTTCACCGTCCCGAGCGGAATTTTTATGTTCAGCACATCTGACGCCTTTGTCCGTTCAGCCCTCAAACACCTCAATGCCAAAACCGGTCTGGTAAACGATAAAAAGTTTGCGCAGATCATGGCCACCACCGGTAAAAAAGTGGATGCCAACATCTACTTTAATCTCGATTATCTGAACGCTGTTTATGGAAGTTACCTCGGAGATCCGCCGGGGGAATTCTCCCTGTTTCTGGATGCACTCGGATATTGGGCCGGAATGGATCTGATTATCCGGAAAGATGAGCTTTTACTGAGCGGATACCTTAATGCGGAAAAAGGCGATTATCTGGATCTGTTCAGCAACAACACCCCGCAAAAGATCAACCTGACCCGCCAGGTGCCCTTTAATACAGCCGTTATGCTGTTTTTCGGATCAGAAGACCTGGATGTGCTGTCGAAAAAGCAGGCTGCTTATCACCAAACGCTGGTGAATGCAGCCGAAAACCCAAGGGAAACGCTGGAAGAAAAATATCATCTTTCGCTCGAAAACGATGTTTTTTCGTGGATGGGAAAAGAAGTGGCACTTATTATTACGGAATCTCCTTCGGGGGCATTCCGTGATAATTCATACGGTGTAGTGGCTGTCCGTAACGCTCCAAAAGCCACAGAAATGCTGGCAAAGTTTTCTGTGGAAACAGAAGAAATCTCCCCGGATCCGGAAAGCGGAAAAGCACTCTTTATCCGGAAAATGAACATTCCTGAACTTTTCCCTGCTTTATTCGGGTCATCCTTTTCATATGTTACCGGGAACTATTTTGTGATGTTAAACGATCTCGTTGTTTTCGGAAACTCTCCCCAGGCGCTAAAAACCTACATTTCCTCCATTTTTTCCGGAAAGACACTCAGCACCAATGAAAACTACATCGCCTTTGCCGACAACGTTTCCGGCAAGGCCTCCGTGTGTTTATATGTCAACATCAGAAAATCAGCAGAGTTATTGAAATCAATGCTGAATAATGATTTACGCGAATTGTTGGATCCGCTGACCCCCCATATAAAAAACTTCCAGGCGTTTGCCATACAAATCACCCCTGAACAAAACCTGCTATACACCAATCTCTACCTCAAATTCAATCCCTCCTACAAAGATGAAAACCCGGCCGTATGGGAAGCGAAACTCGACACCACAGCGGCCTGTCCTCCGGTAATTGCCTTGAATATGGCCGACAGCTCAGCAAATATCATTATATATGATGTATTAAACCAGGTCTATATTATTGATGCGATGGGGCGGGTATCAAAAAAAATCCGGATTGCAGATCCCATCATGGGGCCTGTCTGCATCATCGAAAACCGGATTAAACGCAAGAGCTATATACTTTTCAATACAGCACATCAGATTTTCCTTATGGATATGCAGGGCAATCCATCCAGGGGATTTCCGGTGACCACCAGATTCCCGGTCACAAACACGGCAAGTGCTATTGATTATAATAATACCGGCGACCACAGGCTTTTGTTTGTCTGTGATGACCGGAAAATCTACAATTACTCGCTGGAAGGCCGGCCCACTGCAGGATGGAGCATTCCGCAACTCGCTACTGAAATCCATCAGCCCATTGAGCATATTAAACTCTTTGCTAAGGATTATCTTATCGTAACAGACATCGACGGCACCTGTCATTTTTATAATAAAAGAGGCAGGGAAGCCTTTTTTCCCTCGGCTACGGAGTTTGTAGCAGCCAAATTTCCTTCGTTTTTTCTTTATGATGACGGGGACAATTCACGCATTATCACTACGGATCATAAAGGAAGAATTATTCGTATCTCCGCGGAAGGAGATTGGGAATCCATCAACCTGAAAGAGTTTCCTGAAAAGCACTCCTTTTTGTATGATGACTTTAATGGCGATGAAATTAAAGATTATATATATACGGATACCAATACTGTTACTGTTTATAACAACAGCAAGAAAATCATTTTTGAATTGGATCTGCCCGCCGGCATTATACCCGGAATCATCAGGCTGACGTGTTTAGGAGACAAGCCAGTGTATGGGGTTGTCAGTCGCTCTACCGATCACCTCTTCCTGTTTTCAGAACAAGGATGGTTCTCCATGAATAACGTGCTGAGCGGATCCTGGCCTTTCAATACGGCGTATCTCGATAAAAGCGGCTATTGCAGCCTTGTAACCGCCTCCAACAAGACGGTTTATAATTACTATCTTTATGACCTTACAATAATTCCTTTCTGAATAAAAAATTTAATGTATTTTTGTTTTACACTGGATTAACATCCCCTCCCATGAATAGTTTACCTACCCTTAAAAAATCAGGCGCTTTCCGTAGTATGAGCCTGAAAAGCGTGCTGCTTATTTTCCTGGTGTCTATAGTCCTTACAGGATGCTGGAAAGATCGTTTTGACCTGGACAGCATTTCCACCCCCGATACCTGGAATCCAGATGCCTGCGGTCCCCTGGTGCATTCGAAGTTAACCATGAAAGACATTCTCAACGACTGGGATCACAACAACCTTTTTCAGGAAGATGCATCCGGGTTTTTATATCTGGTCTACTGGAACCGGGTGTACTCGCGGTCAGCCGCTGAAATGATGGCCATCCCTGATCAGAACATCAATACCAGTTTCCCTGTCACAATTGGAGGCCCCTCTCCTATTCCTTACGGGACGGATATCGTAGCGCCACCTTATACCCGCACATACTCGTTCAGCATGCCCAATGGTGAAATTCTGGATCGGGTAATCCTGAATGAAATGGTTTCGGGGATTGTTGGAGGGAGCATGGTATTCCAGGCAACTTCAGACCTGAATCATAATGCTACCATTAATATTTCTATCCCTGCTGCAACCAAGGCCGGACAACCCTTCAACGAAAATATTGAATATACCTCCGGCGCCACATTAAACACAAACATCAACCTGTCGGGTTACGAGATACAGTTTGATAACACCCTGCCCAATGTGAATGCAATTGATATCACCTATACGATCACCGTTCACGGATTGGGCAATGCCAACAACTTCAACTATAACTTTAATCTCAACGAATCCTTCCAGATACTATCGTTCCACGCCATGTATGGCGATTTCAAACAACAACCCTTTTCCTTACCCAACGATACCGTCTGGTTGCGGATTTTTGACAATAACGTTTACGGTTTAATTGATTTTGAAAACCCCTACGTTCACCTGTGGGCTTCAAATTCAATGGGTATTCCGGTGAATCTGATGATGAGTAATTTCAGGGCGTCCTCACTGGTGAATGCTCCTTACGAAGTGGTTGTTACCGGTTACCCCAACCCATGGACCATTGCCGCCCCTACGCTGGCACAGATCGGGCAAACCATTACCACTACCCACACCATGGATAAAACCAACAGCAATATTAAAGACGCCATTAATCTTTCCCCCCAAAAATTCATCGTAGACGTAGCCGGATTAACCAATCCCGCCGGAGGTACTTCCAGCAATTTTGTAATCGACACCAATCGCCTTGCGGTAGATGTTAAAGTTGAATTACCCCTCTACGGCCGAGCGTGGGACTTCCGCCTTGCCGACACCCTCGATTTTGAATTTGGTGAAGATGCCGATATGAGCAAAATCGAATATATGTCGTTCAGGGTTAACACCGATAATTATTTCCCCGTTGACGGGACTATACAGGTTTACTTTCTTGACGGCTCAAATGTCATTCTGGACTCCTTACTGATTCCCGCCCAGCAGGTAATACATGCCGCTCCCGTTGGCGCGGGCCCTGATTACCGGGTTACGACCGCGGTTCATGCAATGGTTGAATCGCGCATTGACCAGCCAAGACTGACCAACCTGGAGCCAACCCGAAAAGTTGTGGTTGTTGGCAAGCTGGCCACTATTTCAAACGGAACCCAGATTGTAAAGATCTATTCCGATTATTACCTTGATTTCCGTCTGGGTATTCGTGCCAAATTCAATGTTGAATTCTAACCTGCAATCCTGCCAATATGAGAAACCACAATATTTTACGCGTTTTATTCGCCGGGGTTGCATTGTTCGGTTTATTGAAAACCGCTTCAGCACAATATGACCTCACGATCTACCCGATGCAAAGCATCCCGCAGAGTAACTATAACAACCCTGCCTTAATGCCCGATTGCAAACTGCATATCGGCATCCTCCCGATCGGATTACCGGTGCTGCCCTCCCTGTATTTTGGCGCCGGCAACAGCGGGTTTGCCTACAATCAGGCGGTCATCTTTCACAAACAGGACTCGTCTTATTCTGAACTTGATTTAGGGAATGTTATTGATAAACTTGCCAAGAAAAATTATTTGACCACCAAACTCCATATGGAGCTTTTTTCTTTCGGAATGAAAATCAAACGCACCCATTACATCAGCATTGGGCTGTATGAAAAGGTTAATATGCGTTTTTGCTACCCCGAAGATATGCTCTCGATGGCCTGGTATGGCAATAGCCAGTATATCGGAAAAGAAGCGTCCTTTAACGGACTGGGTGTTGACTTTACGCATTACCGCGAATTGGCCCTTGGATATTCTAACCAGATTGATGACAAATGGACCATCGGAGGCCGCGCTAAATTGCTGTTTGGCATGAGTACCGTATGGACTAAAAAGTCAAAAGCCACCTTAGGGATTCATGAGGAATACTATGACTTTACCGCCAATTCCGGAATGGACATCAATGTTGCTGCAAGCGACGACCTGGTGCGTTTTCTTGAAGACACCACCGATTCAAAAGATTTCGGAGAAGATGTCTCCATGCAGAACTACATACTGAATATGGACAATCTGGGCGGTGCCATTGATTTTGGCGTCAACTACCGGATGAACGAGAAAATCAGTTTTGCTGCCAGCGTGGTCGATCTGGGAACGATCCGCTGGAAAACCGGAACCCGCAATTTCCGCAGTCCCGATACCACTTTTGTATTTGAAGGTTTTGATCTCAACGACTGGTTGAGAAAAGACGATTCTACCACCAATGCGGATATCATGGATGAATTGGTTGACTCGGTGCTCAAGATTTATCGGCTCGACACGACGTACGAAAAATTCTGGTCCCCCCTTAATCCTGTAATCTACCTCAGTGGTTTTTATTCGCCCACCGAAAAAGACAAAATCAGTGTGCTGGCACGATTAGAAATATATAAAAGCACTGTGCATCCCGCCTTCACTATTGGATATTACCGAAAATTCGGGAAAGCATTGAGCATCGCTGTAAATTATTCCTACTACAACCGGAGCTGGCTGAATGTTGGATTTGGAGCGGCACTCAAAGCGGGACCCTTCCAGTTTTTCCTGACCACCGATAATATTTTCAGCGGGGCCATGCCTTATGCCGTCCGCAATATAAATATTCATTTCGGAGCCAACCTGATTTTCTACCAGAAAAATTTCTTCCCATTGCTGAGCGGGACGGACTGATCGTCAGCTCATCTCTGCTTTACTGGTTTTTTTGCTACCTTTGTGATCATTTATTAATCAGATGGCACGCTTTCCTTATATCAAATATTTCGTTCTGGCTTCCCTGATACTGATGCAAGCCTGCAGTATGAGCCTTAGTTTCTCTGGAGGAAATGTAAATGCGAACGCCAAAACCATTTCAGTGCATTTTATTAAAAACAATGCTACTCTGGTAATCCCTACCTTAAGCCAGGAGCTAACCGATGCCATCAAAGATAAGTTCACTTCACAAACCAGGCTGAACCTGGTGAGTAACGGTGGCGACCTTGATATTTCCGGTGAAATCGTTAACTACGTTACAACGCCAATCGCTATCCAGGCCAACCAAACGGCCTCTCAAAACAGGCTTACCATTGCAATCAATATTCGTTTCGTAAATAAGTTCGACGAAAAACAGAATTTTGAAACCACTTTTTCCCGCTATGCCGATTATCCCAGCAATAAACCCTTATCGGAAATGGGTGAAGTAATTAAACAGGTTAACGAATACCTGGTAGACGACATTTTTAATAAAGCCGTGGTCAACTGGTGACCTCACCCCTTTTATGAATCGCGAAGTAATTCTGAATTATCTGCGTAAGCCTTCCCTGTTAGCAGGAGCCTCCTTATCTGACCTGGAGCAGCTCACAGCAGACTTTCCGTATGCTTCAATCACGCATTTACTCTATATTAAAGCCTTATCGGAACAAAAAAGCATTCATTATCATAACCGTCTTAAAATAACAGCAGCGCACGTTTCGGACCGCAGCATATTGTATTATCTGCTCAATAGTGATCCAACAGCTCATACAAACACGCTAACCCCGAACACAGCACCCCTTGCCCCACAAAAACAGGAACCTATAAGGGAGGCAAAACCATTAACCCCCACTGTTGCCCCCGAAGAGCCCCCTCAAGGCCTTGACGCCCTGCTATTACAGGTTAAAGCCCTCGCTTCGCGCAACATTCCGGCTCTTGACGACATCGACGTCCGCCTTTCTCAATTAGATACTGAACACCAGAAACGTGTAGAAGATATTGCCCGGGCATACCTGGCACTGAGAGAAATCACCCTTTCATCGCATTTGCCCGAACCCGAAGAAGAAAAAATTGAAGAACCTGCGGTTGAACCCCCACAGGAAGAACCCCAACCCGATCCGGTAAACGAAGTTCAAACGGACCTTCCACCCACCGAACCAAAGCACCTCACCAAAAAGGCCGACCTTATCGAAAAATTCATCGAAACGGCGCCCAGTATGCCCAAAAACAAAAAAGATTTTTTCAGTCCGTCAAATATGGCCCACAGTTCCACCGTGGATAAAGAGGATCTGGTAAGCGAAACCCTGGCTTCAATCCACCTCAAACAAGGCAACATTCAGAAGGCGATAAAAATTTATCAACGTTTATGTTTGATTATTCCCGAAAAAAGAACGTACTTTGCAGCCCGAATTGAAGAAATTAAAAAAGAAAATAACCTACTGTAATTAATATACTTATAAAATGGGCTCTTATATCATCATTTCCGTTCTGATTTTCGTTGTGTGTGTGTTACTGATCCTGGTGGTCCTGGTTCAGAACTCCAAAGGCGGTGGTCTTGCTTCTAACTTCTCTTCTTCCAACCAGTTTATGGGTGTTAGAAAAACAGCCGATTTCCTCGAAAAAACCACATGGACACTGGCAATTGTCGTATTGGTCCTAAGTCTGGTTTCTGTTTTCGCCATCCCAAAAGTAGATAATGAAGCCAAAGCCATCGACACTGAACTGCGCAACCAGATCGAAAACAATAAACCGGTTGATTTTGCTCCGGCTCCCGCACAGGAAGCTCCAGCTGGCGGAGAAACACCAACTCCACCGGCTCAGTAACATTCACCGGATACCATTAAAATGTCAGAATGTCATGCGACTTCTGACATTTTTTTTTGCACTCTGTTAAAAAACGGCAATAATGTCGTGCTAACTCCCCTATTCTCCCCTTGGCATAAAATCTGACAAGCCCACACGCCCAAAAAAGATAATAATTCAATTGTTAAACATAAAAAAATCCATTAACATGGCAAAAGTAAACGGAAAACCTTTAAAAGACAGGGTATTAGTTGAACCCGCACTCGCTGAAGAAAAGACTGCTGCCGGGATTATCATTCCCGACACCGCAAAAGAAAAACCACAGAAAGGCAAAATCGTTGCCGTGGGAACCGGTAAAAAAGACGAACCCATGACCGTGAAGGTTGGAGATACTGTGCTTTATGGCAAATACTCAGGAACAGAAATCACGATTGACGGAAACGTTTACCTGATCATGCGCGAGGATGACATTTATATGGTCATATAATTTTTCAACAGTTTCGAATTAATCATTTTTAAAACACATAAAAGTATATAGCAATGGCAAAAGACATTAGTTACGATACCAAAGCCCGCGACGGAATCAAAAAAGGAGCCGATGCCCTGGCTGACGCAGTAAAAGTCACCCTCGGACCCAGAGGCCGGAATGTTATCATCGACAAGAAATATGGCGCTCCCCAGATCACCAAGGACGGGGTAACTGTAGCCAAAGAAATTGAACTGAAAGATCCTATCGAAAACATGGGTGCTCAGTTGGTAAAAGAAGTGGCCAGCAAAACTGCCGATCAGGCTGGTGATGGTACCACAACAGCTACCGTACTGGCTCAGGCGATCCTGAATACCGGTTTAAAGAACGTTACCGCAGGAGCCAATCCTATGGATCTGAAACGTGGTATTGATAAGGCTGTTGAATCAGTGGTAGCCGCGCTGAAAAAAATGTCGAAACCCGTTGGTGATTCTTTTGATAAAATCGAGCAGGTTGCCTCCATTTCTGCCAATAATGAATCATCAATTGGTAAAATGATTGCCGAAGCAATGGAAAAGGTAAAGAAAGAAGGCGTTATCACTATTGAAGAAGCAAAAGGTACCGAAACTTCTGTAAAAGTAGTAGAAGGTATGCAATTCGACCGTGGATACATTTCTCCTTACTTCATCACTGACCCCGACAAAATGGAAGCAGTTTTCGAAAATCCCCATATTTTGATTTTCGATAAAAAAATCTCTTCTATGAAAGATTTACTGCCGATTCTCGAAAAACAAGTACAGACCAGCAGGCCTTTGTTGATCATTTCTGAGGACGTTGAAGGTGAAGCATTAGCTACCCTGGTAGTAAACAAACTCCGCGGTTCTTTAAAGATCTGCGCTGTTAAAGCTCCCGGATTCGGCGACCGCCGCAAGGCCATGCTCGAAGATATCGCTATCCTTACCGGTGGCACCCTGATTTCTGAAGAAACCGGTTACAAACTGGAAGATGCAGAAATTTCTTACCTCGGACAGGCTGAAAAAGTGATTATCGACAAAGACACCACGACTCTGGTAAATGGTAAAGGCACCAAAGAACTGATCAAAGCACGCGTTGCCCAGATCCGTACCCAGATGGAAAACACTACTTCTGACTACGACAAAGAAAAACTGCAGGAACGTCTGGCCAAATTATCCGGCGGTGTTGCAGTAATCTATGTTGGTGCTGCCAGCGAAGTGGAAATGAAAGAAAAGAAAGACCGTTTCGACGATGCACTGCACGCAACCCGTGCTGCTGTTGAAGAAGGTATAGTTCCAGGAGGCGGTGTTGCTTACATCCGCACCATTGAAACCCTCAAGAAGCTGAAAGGCTCAAACGAAGATGAAGAAATCGGCATCAACATTATCCTGCGTGCCCTCGAAGAACCCCTTCGTCAGATTGTAGCCAACGCTGGTCTGGAAGGCTCAGTAATCGTTCAAAAAGTAAAAGAAGGTAAAGACGATTATGGCTTCAACGCTTATACCGAAAAGTATGAAAACCTTTTCAAATCAGGCGTAATTGATCCCACCAAAGTAACCCGTATTGCATTGGAAAACGCTGCCTCTATCGCCGGCATGATCCTCACCACCGAGTGTGTGATCAGCGACGTTAAAGAAGAAAATGCGGCACCCCCAATGATGAACCCAGGTATGGGCGGTATGGGCGGAATGATGTAATCATCGCTTTAAGTATTTATAAAAAAAACCTCCTTATGGGAGGTTTTTTTTTGTTATAAGAATTAAGGGTGCTTTAACCTTACTATCGGAGTGACTGCCCGCAGGCCCTCGCTACAGGCAGTCGCTCCGAAAGGCAAGAGACTACAGTGGTGGAGACTGGTAGTTTGGCTGCTATTATACAATAGGATTAACCTTATCCGCCAGTAGCCCATTTGGCCCTGACGGGGCGACTGCCTCATGCGGGGGCTGGCGGGCAGTCACCCCGTCAGTAAAAAACAAACATCGCTCTGAAATTATAATAATTTAATACTTTTACGAAAAACAAAAACATCAAATTGCCCTATGTACCTCCAATCAGGTCATCTGTTCCATCTATTCAACCAGGGGAACAACCGACAGAAAATTTTCTTTAACAATGAAAACTACCTTTTCTTTCTAAGCAAAATTAAATTGCAGATTTTACCCTATTCAGATATCCTTGCCTGGTGTTTGATGCCCAATCATTTTCATTTATTGCTATATGTAAATAAGCTTGAGGAATATTTGTGTCAGGAAAAAACGATTATTAACGAAAGCACCGTGGTGAATAATCCCAATCCGAACGCCTTTAGCAGTTGCCCCAATACTATAAAAAGAACAATTAATGAATCCATTGGCATCATGCTCCGCACATATACGCGGGCAGTGAACAAACAGGAAAACAGGACAGGCAGTCTCTTCCGTGAGGAAACCAAAGCAATTTGTCTTTCACAGAAAGAAAGAATAAGCGAAAACTGGTTCCAATCCATGGGAATAACGCGATTGAACTTTACACCGGTCGAATACGACTATCCAAATATTTGCTTTAACTATATCTTGAACAATCCTGTTAAAGATGGCTTGGTAAAAAGACCAGAAGATTGGGAGTTTTCGTCTTACCGTGCTTTGATCAAAAAGGAGAACAATCTAATTAATATTGATAGAATTAATGAAAACGGATTAATAGTGCTTTGATCTTACTGTCGGGGTGACTGCCCACAGGCCCTCGCTATAGGCAGTCGCCCCGACAGAAGCATCGCGGAGGTTTTTCGCTTAACGACATCCGATAAAAAAAACACTATCACCATCAAGAAAAATAGCCATACAGATTAGTGGTGATTTAACCTTACTGTCGGGGTGACTGCCCGCAGGCCCTCGCGATTGGCAGTCGCCCCGACAGAAGCATCGCGAGAGTTTTTCGCTTAACCACATCCGAAAAAAAAAACACTATCACCATCAAGAAAAATAGCAATACAGATTAGTGGTGATGTACCCTTAGTCGGGGTGACTGCCCGCAGGCTCTCGCGATAGGCAGTCGCCCCGACAGAAGCATCGCGGGAGTTTTTCGCTTAACCACATCCGGAAAAAAAACACTATCACCATCAAGAAAAATAGCAATACAGATTAGTGGTGATGTAACCTTACTGTCGGGGTGACTGCCCGCAGGCCCTCGCTATAGGCAGTCGCCCCGACAGAAGCAAGGGATGATAGTCCCTTCAATCTTACCGCGTCCCTTTATTTTTCTTACCCTCCATCAGCAACAACTGCACTTCCGACAGCATCTGGTCTGCGTTGAGGGAAGCATCGCTGAAAATCTTTAATCCGTAAGAAAACTTTACAGCTTCTCCACCGTAATTCTGGTTATTCATGCCCTGTAATACGGTTCTGATCTTTTGCTGATCATCGGCATTAAAACACATCACAAATTCATCGCCCAAACGGTAACGCGCGCAAAAAGCAATGCCACGGGTATCATCACTGAGGCGTTTGGCAAACCCTTGCAATACATGGTCGCCGTATTGATAGCCGAGGGAATTATACTGATGAAAGTCGTCAATATCGGTCAGGACAAGGCCGATGGAATGCGGTGGGTGATTCATCTGCTTTTTGCATCCCTGTAACTTAACCAGGAAGTAACGGTAATTGGCGAGTCCCGTAAGGTCATCACAACGCGACCGCTTTTTTTCCCTGGTCCATAACAACCAAAGAGGCAAAGCCCCTAAAAGCAAACCCGAAATAAAAGCGAATACAAGCAAACCCGAATCAACCATATATTACTTATCCTCTGTTTTGTTTATTCATAAACTTAGTGTTTAGGCTATAAAGTTCTCTCGCCTGAGGCGAGACGAGGCACCCGAAGCTGAAAAAATCAGAAGTTTACTGGGGTAAATGACTGGTTTTTTCAGCAAGGGTAACGATGAAATCGGACTTTATAGACAAACACTATTTACCGTTTCTTGCGCGTAAAGGATATTCCTTTTTCTGCATATAATCATAACGCAAATTGCGTCCCGGCTGATAACAAAGCGCCAGAATGGAATCCTGTGCTTCTTTTATCGTGCTGTATTCAGCAAAATCCAGGGTGCGGATTACGGCTTCAAATACACGGATGGCACCGGAATGATCGCATAACAGGATACGACGTCCCAGGTTCTGATTCAGCAAATCCATAAAGGAGTATGCAATCCTCCAGTCAGCCTCGATCAGTGTTTCGCCCTGCGGGTAATGATAGAACCTATTTTTAAACATTTTAGCCACTTTAGCCTTTTCTTCTGCAGTCGCTTCTCCGCCTCCACCATAAATTTTGGCGGCCATTTCGTTGATTTCGTTTTTATGCTTGAAGGTCAGTGCACCATATTTTTGAGAGTTCAGCCCAAACATTGCATGAAATTGCATGTTCGTGTATCCCGCTTCCTGAAGGAAATACCGTGCGGTTTGTTCGGTATTTTCAGACTCACTGCCAAACACCTGAACTGAATTCTCTTTGGACCATGACCATAATGGGAAGCCGCTTTTATCAAGGATATCCGCTGCAACCTTAAAGTCTTTTCCAAGTTCCCGTGCCGTCATGGCTCCGGTTTCGTTGAGGAAATTGCCCATGGATCCGGTGATCCGACGGTTACTTTCCCAGGTATCCCAATATCCCGAACCCACAAATTCAGGATTCTCTCCACCCGACTCGTGGATAGATTTTCCGTGGCGGATCAGAATGACATGTGTTTGATTTAAGGGCACGTAAGCCTGTGGAAACATAGGAAGGGCCTTGCCATTGGGAAGCCATACGATGTTTTCGCGCATGATAAGCCCGCTGCCGTCTTCAAGGTTTCTGCCAGCGGTGCGTCGGCTTCCATCCGGATTCACTGCCATATCATCTGCCAGGATGAGCTTGGTGCGGTAACGGGTCATGGAAGAACCGGGCGTAGGAATACTCTGCGGGCAAAGGACATCACTGAAGTGACCAAGACTGAATGTTTTAAGAAGGATCCTGCGAAAGCTGTCATTCTTAATCAATCCATTCCATGCCACATAAAACAAATGCGGATCTCCGTTAGGAATCCGGTGACGGATAAATTCAAATTTGGCTTTGATGTAGTTCTGCGGGTTCAGATCCGTCTCCAGGGTTTTGAAGAAAAAATATACTTCTTTACTGATGAGTTTAAGGTTATTGATAAAATCCTGTGTAACATCATCCTGCGAAAGTGAAATCCGATCATTATAAACCAGTTGCAGAAACGCTATGTCTTCTTTCAGGCTTTTTATCGAATAGCAATTATGAAATTCCGCATGTTCACGAATGTTAATGTTCACCGGGGTGAAAGAAGCAATCGGTTTTGGCGCAGATAGCTCCACGTTTTTTTCAACGTTTTTAGTGTGTTCAGATTTGTTTGCCATAGATATTCGTAATTACAAATGATCGTTTTAAAAAAAAGATGTCAAAGGTAACAAAAAAACAGGTGGAAGTCAAGCGCTTCCGGGGGACCTGAAACAGATTCACTTAAACCCTGATGTAACCCTGCTTATTTTTGTGTAGTTACCCAACCCTCATCATCAATATTGATTTTGCATTCGGGAAAGTCGGCCTTGGTAAGCTCCTGAATGATTTTCAATACTTTTTTTGCGGGATCCACTGTTGGTGGCTGGAATTTGACCTGGTAGGTCGGAACAATGCGGGCTTTATAAAACTTTCCGGAACGATCGGTGTAAACCCGGATAATGGGCGCCAATCCGCAAACTCCGTTCAAACTGATGGAGCTGTAAGTGCAATAATTCCCCATGCTGTAAGCAATGAACCTGTCGTTATAAACCTCCACAGCCCTGGTAACATGGGGGCCATGACCAAAAACAACATCAGCACCGGCATCAATCACCGCATGTGAGAATTTATGGACATCTCCCCGGTTATATCCCATAAACATTTCGTCAGCTTTTGGAACATGCTGGCAAGCGGCGCCTTCAGCCCCGCTATGAAAAGATACAATCACAATGTCGCAAACAGAATCGAGTGAGCGAACGATGCGCTTAGCCTCTTCAGTATCGAGCACATCGCAATTGCCCGATTCGGGCGAAAAGGCGCAGAAACCATATTTCATGCTGTCCTTTTCATATATGGTAGTCTGATGTGTAAGCCATCCGGCATAGTGCAGGCCTGCGTCTTCCAAACCCTTCGCTGTACTTACTTTTCCGGTAGCTCCAAAATCTTTACAATGATTATTGGCCACACTGACAAGATCAAAACCCGCTTCCGACAGGCAATTGGCAAATTTCATCGGCATTCCGAAAGTATAGCACGAACTCGGGTCCTTACAGGATTTACGACCCTCGGGTGTATCAGTGAGCACCCCTTCGAGATTGCAAAAAGCCACATCGGCAGAAGTGAAATATTCTGAAGTGGGCGCTAATTCACCGCTGCAATCTTCATTCGGCGGGAGATAGCTTCGGTTTGGGATAATGGTACCCAGCATTATGTCGCCCACGCCGGCAATAATAATGGTATCGTTCGATTGAGCCAGACTGTCATCCGGAAATAACATCCCGTGAAGGCCGTAGGTTTCCGATGCAAACAGTCCTGTTCCCATAAGGGCGGTCAGAAATAAAAAAGCAATGCGTTTTATCATCGTAAAGCATTTATAAAGTGCAAAGGTACGATAAGTTGGAAAGTAGAAAGTTGGAAAGTCAAAAGTTCAAAAGTTAGAAAGTTCAAAGTTTGAAAGTAGAAAGTAGAAAGTAGAAAGTAGAAAGTTAGGCGCCTGTACGTCAGAACCTTATCCATATCGAAGTTGGGTTTAGCTACTCGCTCTGCTATGCCCTGCTTATCCTTATCCTTATCCTAATCCTGCCCTGTTTCCTTCGTGCCTTCGTGCCTTCGTGGCAAGCGCCGCAGGCCCATATCACCCCTGAAGATGCACCGCATTGAAAGATCTTTAGTTTTCCTTGTGCCTTTATCTTTCAAACTTTTGAACTTTCAAACTTTGAACTTTCCAACTTTCAACTTATCGTATCTTTGCAGCATGAAATTCACTTTACTCAACACCGACACACAAAGCAAAGCCAGGGCAGGCCTGATCGAAACCGGACATGGCCCCATTGAAACCCCCATCTTTATGCCGGTCGGTACAGCAGGAACTGTAAAAGCCGTTCATTTTCATGAATTAAAAGATGATATCAGTGCGCAGATTATTTTGGGAAACACCTACCATCTTTACCTGCGGCCCGGAATAGAAACCCTTGAAAAGGCAGGCGGTTTGCACAAATTTAACAGCTGGAACAAGCCCATTCTCACCGACAGTGGCGGATACCAGGTTTTTTCGCTGGCAGCCAACCGCAAGATTGAAGAAGAAGGCGTCACCTTTCGCTCGCACATCGACGGATCCAAACATATTTTCAGTCCCGAACGGGTAATGGACATTCAACGCATCATTGGCGCGGATATCATTATGGCCTTTGATGAATGTACCCCCTGGCCCTGCGAAAAAGCTTATGCTAAAAATTCCTTAGGGATTACGCACCGCTGGCTGAAACGCTGCATCAAACGGTTATCGGAAACCGAACCTCATTATGGACATTCGCAAAGCCTTTTCCCTATTGTGCAGGGAAGTACTTTCTCAGATTTACGCAAAGAATCTGCTGAATTTATCGCAGAATGCGGATGTGATGGAAATGCCATCGGAGGCCTCTCCGTAGGCGAACCGGCTGAAATGATGTATGAAATTACGGAACAGGTTTGTTCCATTCTTCCGGTTGACAAACCCCGCTACCTGATGGGCGTAGGCACACCTGCCAATATTCTGGAAAACATCGCCCTGGGCGTAGACATGTTCGATTGCGTGATGCCCACACGCAACGGACGCAATGGCATGCTCTTTACCTCAAAGGGAATCATCAACATCCATAATGCAAAGTGGAAACATGATTTTTCTCCCATCGATGAGGATGACAACACTTTTGTGGATACGCTGCATTCGAAGGCTTACCTGCGACATCTCTTTGTTTCGGGCGAAATACTGGGTTCACAAATTGCCAGCATCCACAACCTGGGATTCTATCTGTGGCTGGTAAAAGAAGCCAGAACACACATCCTCAACAACACCTTCACCGTGTGGAAAAAAGAAATGATTCCACACCTGGAGAACCGCTTATAGAAAAATCAGGAATAAATTTTTCAGACTTTTTTGAAGAACAAACACGCATCGCCGTAGCTCAAAAAACGGAATTCGTGCGACATGGCATATGCATAGGCCGCTCTCCACTCCTCGCCGGCAAAGGCAGCCACCAGCAGCAACAGGGTACTGCGAGGCTGATGGAAGTTGGTAAGTAAAATGTCCGCCGTCCGGACTTCATACGAAGGAATAATGATCAGCCTTGTTTCGCCGCAGAGCACCTCCAGCTGATGCTCATCCATGTATTGATATAAGGCAGCGAAAGCCTCTTTTGCTGAAATATTCCGGCGCCAATTCGATTCGTATATTTCCCATTGGTCGAGCTCAAAAGGCAGGTTAAGCGCTTCCCCGGAAATGAGTTTAACCCCTTGCCAGTAAAAGCTTTCGAGGCTACGCAGGCTGGTGGTGCCCACCGCCAGAACCGGACCTTCATGCAGGGATAAACGAAGCAGTTCTTCCTTTTGCAGGATAATTTGCTCAGTATGCATGCTGTGCTCTGCAATATTTTCGGTGGTCACCGGTTTAAAGGTACCTGCGCCCACATGCAGTGTCAGGTTGACGTGCTGAATGCCCTTATTTTCCAAGGCTTTCATCACAGCTTCACTGAAATGCAAGCCGGCCGTAGGAGCGGCAACCGATCCATCATTTTTCGCATAAAGGGTCTGGTAGCGGATATTATCCTCTACCCCAGCTTCACGCGAAATATAGGGAGGTAGCGGCACTTTCCCGGCTTTTTCAAGGACCTCTGCCCAGTGCAGATTATCGTCGTTCCATTCAAACCGCACAACGTAGTTTCCGGATTGCTCCGATATTTTATACGCCGTCAATTCGTGCAATCCCCCGTCGAAGCTCATTTTTAAGGCGCCCTCTTTCCATTTTTTTGCATTGCCGATCAGGCATTTCCATTCGCAATTGTGGCGGGCCTGAAGCGCAGTATTAATCTCCCTGTTCGGCCCGTGTGGCTCCAGACAGAAGATTTCAATACAGGCACCGCTTTCCTTAAAAAACAGCAGCCGTGCATGAATTACACGGGTATTGTTCCATACCAGCAGGGTATTGTCAGGGATATAATCCGGCAGCGAAGTAAAGCCGTTATCGGAAATAGCGCCATCCCGCATGATCAGCAATTTTGAGGCATCACGTTCGCTCAGCGGGAACTGGGCAATCCGTTGATCTGGCAAATCATACGTGTAATCGGAAATATGGAGTTGGTCGGGTTTCATAAAGTCAGCAAAGGTACTATAAATGCATTTTGCCGCAAAAACAAATCACCGGAAACACGACTACAACGAACCCCGTGCCACGCAAAAATATTCTTGTTCTGAATTTTGAAACGATAATCGTTAGAAATCAAGCGGAAAAGTTGAGAAGTCTGATAAAATAGCAAATGGCGGTCATGCGGAACCGTTTCAGCATCTCCACGCCTATCAAGGGGATCCCGAAACCCCGCCAGAACGACCTAGTCGGGCAGGGAGTTCGGGATGACTGCATAAGATAAGTTTGAATTTAAAGGATTATCCTCCTCAACAATCCGGCTTGATCCGAAGCACCTTAAAAGGCGGGGGAAATATCGATGCGTTCGTCATAAATCCGCAACACTTCATCCTCCGATAAGGAAAGAAGTTTACTGTCGTGTGCGTTGTTGCTGCCCACCCACAGTTCCACAAAAAAATCGGAAACCAGGTACAATTTAATGCGGAAATCGCCTTCCTGACGGGTATCCAGTTCATCGCCCTCCTCAAAAAGCGCATAGGCTTTTTCAAGGGCGGTAAGGTCATCAAATTCTGTTCGGGTAATCACGGCTTTTGGATTTTAAGGCTGCTCCCTCCGCAAGAAATATGCAAAAACCCCACTGCAGGTTATTATTTTTTATAAAAATGCATTTCCGTTATATATTCAAAAACCTTTTCGGGAAGCAAATACCTGGTGCTTTTCCCTTTACGGATGCTTTCGCGGATGAAGGTTGAAGAAATCTGCATCAGGGGAGCATCCACCCATTTTACAGCAGGGTGGTCGCGAAAGGTTCCGCCGTCAGCATCCGGTCGTGGGTAAACAAAAAGCCGGTAGTCTTTAAGAATCATTTCATAATTCTTCCATTTATCAAAATGCTGCAGATTGTCACCCCCCATGATCAGCGCAAAGTGATGTCCGGGATATTTTTCATTCAACACCGTGAGTGTATTGATCGTATATGAAGGTTTGGGGAGTTCAAATTCAACCCGGCAGGCCCTGAAGCGGGGATTGTCTTCAATAGCTACATTTACGAGGGCCAGGCGGTGGTTATCGTCGAGCAAACTGCTTTGTTTCTTAAACGGATTTTGGGGCGAAATCACAAACCATACCTCGTCGAGTCCCCCGTATTCGATCATATGGCTGGCAATAATCAGGTGACCGATATGAATCGGATTAAAGGAACCAAAAAACAAACCGGTAATTTTCTTTTTTGTCATGACAAAATTCTCCGACACACAAGTTTACTCTTCAACCACTTCCGTCCCTTTATTCTTTTTGCGATCCCTTTTCCATTTTTCCTTATCGATCACATCGCCGGTTTCGGTATAATGAACCCATTTACCGTCTTTTATCCCTTTTTTATATTGTCCTTCAATTTTGATCATCCCGCTATCGTAATAGAATTCAGCCTCACCATCCGGGAAACCTTCCGCATAACTTACTGAAGCTTTTCGTTTACCGTTCTGATAATACTCGCGGTAAACCCCATCAATAAGGTCTTCGGTAAAGTTCACTTCGGCCAGCGTGGTTTGCTGATCATTATCATAGTAATACATGGCGACGCCGCTTGCCAGACCATCGACATAATTCACTGCACCGGCAATTTTGCCGCTTTCGTAATAAACACGCCACAGGCCATCCGCTTTACCATTCAGGATACGACCTTCAAATTTCACTTTAACGCTATCGTCATAATATACCTTGGCGCCGCCATCGGGAAGGTTTTCAATGTCCTCTGCCTTGATCCGGTAAATGCCGGTATCAATTTCAAACACGAAGAGTTCTTCAGCCGCAAGATCGATGTTTTCGAGTTCATCATTAAAGGCAGCATCTTCATCAAACCCGGCAATAAAGGTGGTTTTAAACAAATCATCCTCAGCGGTAAGCTGAAAGCCCAGCAGGTTAAATCCCAAAATTACGTCTTTATTATCCCTGATTCCCTTACGTTTTTCGCCATTGCTATAATAGTAAAGATGGGAATAAATTTTTGGCATCTGAACAAAAATCGAAACATTGGACTTTGCTTCGAAATTGGCCACAAAATCCATGTATTCCTTATCATGCGACAGCGTTCTGCCCATGGTATAATCATCAATAACATCCATCAGGCAGGACGGTGAATTGCTGAATACCACAAAATCTTCGATATAGGTAAAGTATGGTTTCTCAATGTTCTTGAACATTTTCCCGAAGAACAACTTTAAAAAGCCTGAAAACCCAAGGTATTGAATGGTGTAATTTTTATAATCCTCTTCTTTGAATTTTGCCAGTCCGGCCGTTTTTTTCCTGATCTGCGATGTGATCCGCCCCAGGCCTTTTTTGGCAGCTTCTATATCTTTGGCATGAAAGGTCACTACAACATCCTCCTCACGCGCGTTTGACGTGGGCTGCATTTTCACGAAAGTGATTTCACTGCCGATCCAACTGAAAAAATCATCTTCCAGACTCACCTTAAGATATTTTTCGACCCGCTTAATGGTTTTATCATAATTATCGGCAAGGGTGGTATCTTCTGCATCAAATTCCGTTTTCAGGTTTTCGAAAAATTCATCAAAGTCCTCAAAACAAATCGCCAGGTATAAGGCCGCACGATCTGAGATAATGTTCTGGGCGTGCATGGTGCCCGGCTTCACATGCTGAAGCGCATTAAGGTAAGAAGGTATCGAATCGACCACGCCGGTATACCCTTCAAAATTCAGGCGCTCCTCTTCAAAATTCACGTTCAGTGCGGTAAAGGACAATATCTGACTGAGCGAAACCATTGATTCGCCCGGTTCATCCATAAAACATCCCAGGTACTCATCGAGCATCCCATAATTGAGATAAAAATTGAACAGCGTTTTTGATCCAATTTCGGAAGCTACCGCTTTAAAACGCTCATGTTTATCCCAGTAACCCAGGTCTTTTTGCTGTATCGATTTCTCGATCAGCATGGGAGAATAGCTGCACACCAGAATGTTTTCCACAAACGCGATATTCAGCACTTCATTGGTCGAAAGATCGGTCAGCATCAGGATCTCCGTTCCGTTAAAATCCCTTTTGGTCATCGTATAGCCGAAACTTTCCACGATATCGCCGATATAATTCTTGAGCCAGGAAATTTTCGAGGCTTTTTTCAGGTCAACGGCAAATACAAAATCATAATCATCGGGTGCGATCATATGCGCCGAAACCAGGAGCTTACGGTCAGTAAACATCATATCCAGCGTTTTATTCCCCTTGATCAGGGAATCCAGACTCATGGCATCGCTGTTAATCTCGGCAAAAGTCTTGGTGGCCATTATGTGTTGCCACATTTTGCTTTCGCTTAAGGTTACCCAGCCTTCGGTCAGATTGGTGGTTTCGATAACGAATATCGCATCGTTGGGCACCATGGTAAAGGGATCCCGTTTGCCGGAATCAGAAAAATAAAAGTATGCAAACACAGCACCTCCACCAAGAAGGAGCAGTACTACAAGGGTCAGGAATATCTTCAGACCTTTCTTCTTTTTACGTACGGGCGGGGAAACAACAGGAGTATCCATAAATATTTTTTAATTCAATTTTTTGAAATGAAACGAAAGCAAAAAGATAAATAACAGGGTAAATATAGCTGAAAGCATCAATTTCACCATAAGGTAAGACAATCCGAGGGGGTGTAAAAAAATTATAGGCAGCAATAGCAGTGTTACTTCTGCCGTCAGATAAATCCACAAACCCCTTTTCTTTAGCATCCAGATCAACCACACACCAAAGACGGAAGCCGCAAAGAACAATACTTTCAGGCTTAAATACAGGGAACTCCCTGCAACATCATCCCTGAGTATCGTATCCACAACAGGGAATCTGGCCCATTTAACAAAGGCTGCTCCGCCCACCAACACACCAAGCGCAAGAATCATCCTCATCAGGCTGCCCAGCCACAGAATCATACAAAGGATACGCAACCCTAAAGGGGTACGTATGGCAGGTTCTGTGATTTCGGGGGACTCTTCCAATGCTTCCATATAACAACAATCTTGTGTAAAAATATAAAAAAACCGATCACAGCCCTCTATCTGCTGTGCTTACTGGTCCATAGTTTTCAAATATAACGAAAGAATCAGCAGGGAAGCGGCCAGTATCAATAGCTGGAGGAGAATAAGCGGACTAAAAACAAAAACCAGTGAAGCAGCAAAAAGCAGGAAGGCAGGAATAGCGAATACTTTATAGCCTTTGCGTTTTCTGCGCCACATCATAATACAACCAAGGAGGGCAAAACTGTATACCAGTACCGCACTTACAAACATCGACCGCACCAACAATGGATTCAGTCTGGTAATCCCATTGAGCGGCTCACCCAGCCACTGAGCGAAAGAGGTATAAAAAAACAAGGAGAGCAAAGATACAAATGCCACTGCTCCGCACATCACGCCACATACAATCAGTGTCGCCCGGACTGGCAGGGGCAATTTATTTGTTTGCTGCGCCGCTGCAACCACCGTTTCAACAGGCTTCATATAAAAAAAGGATTATTCTTTCATATATTTTACCTGTGTAGCATATAAAATGATAAACAATATGCTGATCAACAGGAAGAGCAGGAAAAAAACATTAAACGTGCTGATGGTCAAAATGGCCTGAGCAATCAGCAGCAGTCCGTTAGGGATCAGATAAAGAACAAAACCTCCCTTCCGGAGTCCGAACATCAGGATGGCACCCCAAAGTGAAAGGCCCCAGATTACCACAAGAATCAGGAAGAACACGATCAAAAAAGAACTGCTGTAATTGGAAAGTCCGGGCACGAAGGCTTCGAGCATCTCGAGCAACCAACCAGAAGCAAAGATGCCCGTCAACGATGAAATGGTCGCCAGTCCGCTGCAAAGAAACGTAAGAATGCAAAGCACGGTGAGCAGGGCAGGGCGCTTATGCCCGAAGGGTGGTTGTGAAACAGCGTTTTCCATAATTTAACAGATTAATTCCAGACAACAAATATAAGGTGTACAAAGTATTTAGCGCAAACTTTATTATAAAATCTTTGAACGGCAATTTTAAATTTTATTGCCCGTTTCCGGGAATATAAGGCAAGAGCTCCTCCCGGTGCGACTTCACGTGAATAGCGCTGTACCGCAGCGATAGGATGGCATCAGAAGATTACCTGACTTTTTTATATTTAAAAAAAAGACTTATCTGCTACAATAATTTTGTATTTTTATGTGTTTTTTGGCACCATTGAGCGCATGAAAAAGTTTTTAAGCATAATTTTATTCTGCATATTATCCAGTACTCTTGTTTACGGAACGCACCAGCGTGCCGGCGAGATCACTTATAAATGGCTTTCGGACCTGACTTTTGAGGTAACCATTGTCACATACACCTATACCCCCTCTTTGGCAGACCGGCCAGAACTGACCATTAACTGGGGAGATGGAACCTCTGATGTGGTTGAACGGATTGAAAAGATAAACATGGCCAACAACATCAGCCGGAATACCTACTCCTGGGCTGGTGCCGGGACCGGCGGCCGTCACACCTACCCCGCTCCGGGAAATTATTTACTGTGGCTCGAGGATCCCAACAGGAATTATGGCATCGTCAATATTCCCAACTCGGTAAATGTTCCTTTCTATCTCGAAACCGAGCTGATCATCAATCCCTTTCTGGGAAACAACAGTTCACCGGTATTACTGAATCCCCCGATTGACAACGCTTGCGTGAATGAAATTTTTATCCACAATCCGTGGGCCCTTGATCCGGATGGCGACAGCCTGTCGTACAGGATTGATACGTGTATGGGAAGCGGTGGGTATAATATTCCCGGATTTTTTCAACCACCGGCCAGTAACTATATCAGTGTAGACGCCATTACCGGTGACCTCACCTGGGACAGTCCCTTATACAACGGCGAATATAATGTTGCCATTTTAATCGAAGAGTGGCGCCACGGCATCAAGATCGGCTCAGTGCTGCGCGATCTGCAGATTACCGTTGTTGCCTGTGACAACAATCCACCGGTAATTGCCGAGATTTTAGATACCTGCGTAGTGGCGGGGACTTATCTGAGCCTCCTGATTTCAGCCACAGATATTGATAATGACGTGATTACCCTTACCGGTAACGGAGGTCCATTGTTGCTGACTGACAGTCCCGCCGACTTCCCGCAGCCCGTGCAGGGCACAGGGAGTGTGAGTTCCACTTTCACCTGGCAAACCAACTGCGGTCACGTAAAAAAATTCCCCTACCAGGTAAATTTTAAAGCCGAAGATAACGGAGATCCCGTGCATCTGGTCGATTTCAGCAACCTGAGGATTACCGTGGTGGCTCCGGCTCCGGAAAACCTTTCGGCTTCGACCATCGGCACCTCCATCAGCCTGAAATGGGATAAAAGTTTTTGCGAAAATGCCATAGGATACAAAATATATCGCCGTAACGGATATTATGGATATTTCCCCGGTCACTGTGAAACCGGCGTTCCCGCTTATACCGGCTACGTCGAAATTGCCGACCAGCCCGATCTCAACGACACCACCTACCTGGATGACAACAACGGCAGCGGCTTGTTGCACGGTAACGACTATTGCTATATGGTGATTGCGTATTTTGCCGATGGTGCGGAAAGTTACGCATCACTGGAAGCCTGCGCCATGCTGAAAAAAGATGTACCGGTCATTACCCATGTCAGCATTAATTACACGGATCCCGCCGTTGGAGCCATTTACGTGGATTGGTCGAAACCCACTGAATTCGACACTATTGTTGCCCCCGGTCCCTATAAATATTTAATTTACAGGGCCCCCCAACTCACAGGGGGTGCTTTTGCGCTGATTGATTCCTTGTCGGGATTAAATGATACAGTCTATACGGACACCTTATTAAATACGGAAAACCTCCCCTACCGCTACCGCATCGACCTGCTCAACGACACTCCGGGAGATCGTTTCCTGATCGGGCCCTCGCACACTGCCTCCTCAGTATTCCTCACCACGACGCCTTCCGACAATAAGATCAGGCTGGATTGGGTTTTTGACGTACCCTGGACCAACCAATTCTACACGATTTTCCGCCAAAACCCGGTCACCCTGGTATTCGACTCCATAGCAACCAGTTTCGAGCCCACATACACCGATACCGGACTGATCAATACTGAGACCTACTGTTACAAAATATACAGTTCCGGAAGTTACAGCGCCCCCGGTTATATCAATCCGATTATCAATTACAGCCAGATTACCTGTGCGGTTCCCATCGATAATGAACCGCCCTGTCCTCCTGTGCTTACGGTAACTCCGGACTGTGAGCTCATCACCAATTACCTGAGCTGGACCAATCCCAACAACTACTGCTCGGATGATGTGGTTCAATACAATATTTTTTATTCGCCTGATGGAATTGCTGATTATGTACTTCTGGCTTCTCTCTATTCAGCAGGGGACACCTCCTATGCACACACAGGGCTTTACACCATTGCCGGCTGTTATGCGGTAGTGGCCATCGATTCCATTGGAAATATCAGCAATTACAGCAATGTGGTATGTCTGGATATTACCAGTTGCGCCATCTATGAATTGCCCAATGTCTTTACCCCTAATAGCGATGGATTCAATGATTTGTTCATTCCGTTCCCTTATGATTTTGTAGAAAGTGTGGACATGCTCATTTTCAATCGATGGGGAGGCAAGGTATTCAGCACTAAGGATCCCGACATCAACTGGGATGGAAAAAATCAGTTCACAAAACTCGATTGCTCTACCGGAGTCTATTACTTTGTTTGTGATGTTTACGAACGCCGGCTGGAAGGTATTGTCATGCGCACCATCACAGGGTGGGTCCATCTGTTAAGGTAAATTCAGCACGAACCCTGCAAAATCTCACCATTTGCCAAGATTTTCATTAATCCAAAAATGCTCTTTTGATATTTTTTTGGCATTTTAGGGTATTTTAATTTATTTTTGGCAAAAATTCCCACATTATATAACAATTTAAACAATCGATATGGCAGAAGAAAAGAAGTTTGTGCCATTTGTTTCTTCAGAAACGAATATGGCAGAATTTACGATCCGGGCCCTGATCATTGGTTTGATCATGTCGGTGGTATTAGGAGCAGCCAATGCATATCTCGGTCTCAAGGCAGGGATGACCATTGCAGCTACATACCCCGCAGCCGTGATTGGTATGGCCATTCTGAAAATGGTCAAAGGATCTGTACTTGAAGAAAACTTTGCACGTACCGTGGGTTCCATTGGAGAATCAGTGGCTGCAGGTGCTATCTTCACATTACCGGCCTTTTTCATTTCCGGTGTATGGGATCCTTTTTTCACTCCCGGAAACTACATTACCTCCACCCTCATTCTGATTGCCGGGGGTGTGCTTGGGATTATGTTTGTTGCATTGCTGCGCCGCGTGATGGTGGAAGATGCCGAATTAAAATTCCCTGAATCCATTGCAGCAGCTGAGATTCACAAAGCAGGTCGCCGCGGGGGCGGTGGTTCAAAATTCCTGTTTGGTGCCATGATCGGTGGTGCATTGATCAAAGCTTTAGGTGAATTTAAATTTTTTGCCACGACCTGGGAAAAATTCGTCACCTTCGGTAAATCAACCATTACAGGAACACCCTTCACGGGTCAGGGCGGTTTGTTGCTCAGCTCCCCCGGTATCAGTCCGGCTTACATGGGTGTTGGCTATATCATCGGGCCCAAACTCGGCGCCCTCAACTTCAGCGGTGGTATTATTGCCTGGGGACTTTTAGCTCCCATCATTTATTACTTCATCGCACCTTCCATCGACATGACATTCCTTACCGATTGGGCAGCGCTTCTGCAGGCTAAAGATCCCAATTTATCCACGGCTGATGCTGTTGATAAGGTAAGCAACCCCACTTATCAGATTACCCAGGTATGGCGCTTTATCGTCAGGCCCATTGCCATCGGCGGTATGCTTATGGGCGCTATTTTCACCTTATGGAAAATGCGTAAAAGCCTCGGTGCTGGTATTGTAAGAGCTATTGGTGATGTTAAAAAAGCTGCCGGTGGAGCAACTTCCCACACAGCACGCGTTGATAAAGACATCAATTTTACATGGATCCTGATCGGAATTCTGGCCGTTGCTGCCATGACTTTCGGGATTACCTATTTCATCTTCAACACCAGTTTAATTGTTGCCATTATCGCGGCAACGGTTATGATCGTACTGGCCTTCCTGTTTGGAGCCGTTTCCGGATATCTTGTAGGTATCATGGGTTCTAGTAACAATCCTATTTCCGGCCTGACCTTAACCGCACTTGTTGTAACCGCTTTGATCCTTGCCGCCCTGGGCGTTAAAGGTGAAGAAGGTGTAGCTTCGGTACTGGGTGTAGCCGCCATTGTCTGTGTTTCTGCGGCTGTTGCCGGTGAAATGCTGCAAGACTTAAAAGCAGGTCATATTCTTGGCGGAACCCCCTGGAAAATGCAGGTCGGTGACATCATTGGAGTGATTCTGGCCGGTGCCGTCATGTTTGGCGTACTGGTAATTCTTAACGAAGGCGACATTGCCCAAGGTGTTAAAGAAGGATACGAAGGAGGCTTTGGAAGCAAGAACCTTTCTGCACCCCAGGCAAGTCTGATGGCTATGCTATCGCAGGGGATTGTAGGCGGACAAATGGCATGGCCCCTCATTATTGTGGGCATGCTCATGGGTCTGGGTTTAATCCTGATGCAGGTCAAAAGCCCGATGCTGGTAAGCGTGGGTATGTACCTTCCCCTTGAAACCACCTTCGCTATTTTCCTGGGTGGTGTTGTAAAAGGCATTGTTGAAATGATACAAAAACGAAACAATTATACATTGGGGCAGTCGGTACGAGCCGAAAACACGGGCGTGTTGCTGGCCTCCGGATTTATCGCCGGGGAAGCCTTAATGGGATTGGTATTCGCGTTACTGTATTTCATGGATGTGCCAACCTTTGCTATTTTTGCGAACCCCAGTATTTATGTAAGTATTGTTGTACTTATCATCATTAGTGTGGTTCTCGTATGGTTCCCGGTGAAAAACAGAGGTGCTGCAGATGCACCGCCACCACCGAGTGGAAACTTCTGATCGAACTAATAAAAAAGGGATTTTGTAATCAAAATCCCTTTTTTATTTCTATATGGCTACATTCGATTAGGTAATGATTTTTACTTATTTTTGTATATCATGATTTCCGGACCTGAAAAACAAAAAGTAGCGCTTGTACTTGCCAGCGGTGGCGCCCGTGGACTTACCCATATCGGGGTGATTCAGGAGCTTGAAAAAAGCGGCTTCGAAATCACTTCCATTGCGGGATCATCCATTGGGGCACTGGTTGGGGGAATGTATGCCCTGGGGACCCTGTCACAGTTTACTGATTGGGTGTGCAGCCTAGATCAGGTGGATGTATTCGACATGATGGATTTCACCCTGAGCGGACAAGGTTTTATCAAAGGCGACAGGCTTTTCGGATTTTTAAAGGAACAGTTCATGCTCGAAAAAAACATCGAAGACCTCCCCATTCCTTATGTTGCTATAGCCGGAGACCTTGTGACACGTCAGGCAGTTGCCTTCCGAAGTGGACGGCTAAGTAACGCCATCAGGGCTTCTGCGGCCATTCCCAGTGTAATTACGCCTGTGATTGTTGACCATATGATATTAGTCGATGGCGGCGTGGTTAGTCCGATACCTGCAGGGTTTGTCGAACGGACCTCGGGAGATATTCTGGTCATCTGTGATGTGAACGCCAACATCCCTTATGAGAAGCCTGATGTGAAACCCCATCCGGAAAAAGTTCACGAATATTCTCTCAAGCGCAAACTTTTTGAATTTGCGCGCGACAATACCCATTTTTTTTCCACCGAAACCAAACCGGGAAGTTCTCCCGGATATTTGGAAGTGCTCAACAAGACCTTTGATGCCATGCAGGATTCAATTTCCCTGCTCACAAAGAAGACCTATGGTGCTGAAATAAGTGTGGAGATCTCACGCGATGCTGCCAGTACTTTTGAGTTTCATCGTGCTGCAGAACTCATCGAAAGCGGACGTATTGCTTTCCGCAAAGCACTCTGTAAAAGTAAATTTGCTGTTTAATTCATTCCCTTTAAAACCCCTCTGATGAACTTTTTTCAACGAAGAAAAATCCTGAAAAGCACCAATGCTTACGATCTGATTCCTGTTAGCCGCATCAAACATAAGATAGAAGAAGACGGGAATGTGACCGTACTGGTACCCAAATTCAGCAACGAGAAAATTTCAAATTTTATGCTGGGCCGGAGAGGGAAATTTATTTCGATCCATCTGGATGAAACGGGCTCTTTTGTCTGGTTACAAATTGACGGTATTAAAACCATCCGCGACATCAGCGAAAACCTGAAGGAACATTTTGGCGAAACCCTTGAGCAATCAGGTATTCGTGTAAACAAGTTTATGACGCGCTTGTACGATGAAAGGTATATTACCTTCCGTCAGCTTGAAGTTCCAAAGAAATAAAGGAAACCAACCACTTTCTCGTAAGTTGCTTATTATTCCGGATTACCGGATAATATACACTACCCCCTGAATGGACTTTTTCTGGCCCTGCTCATCCTTGTAGGTAAACAGATAAAAGTAGGTGCCGTCGGGGACTCCGTATGCATTCCAGTCGCCAGTATAGTTCTTTTTATCCAGCACTATTCTGCCTTTTCTATCCTGGATAAGCAACACATTATCGGGATATTTTTCGAGGTTGTAAATATAGAAGTACTCATTTAAACCATCACCATTGGGCGTAAAGCCATTGGCCACCACCGGATTGTTCTCGTTACCGGTGATATTCGGCTGACCAGGATTGTAAAAATTGACTTCCCCGGTGGAGTCTTCGTTAGCGCCGGGATTATAATCGCTGATCAATTGCTGAAGGCTATCCTGCCTTATAGCTGCCGCGATGAGAGAATCCACCTGACCAGCATCCTCATAGCGTCCGGCGTAGCTTTGTGCTGGGTTCTGGTCGGGTTGCTGGTTCAAATCGGGCAGATTGGATCCCTGCTGGGGATTGCTGTCGGCATTCACCGGCTGAGTGTTCGCTTCCTCACGGGTCCGTGCATCAGCCAGGTTGCCTGGTTGATTATTAACAATACTTCTTTGTTCGTTTACACCGGAATTTACGTTTGAAGGCACGCTATTTTCCGGCTGATCAGAGGTTTGATTCTGTAATTGCTGAATATAAGGGGTTGCAACTGAATTGGGGTCGGTGTTAACTGTTGGTGGCTGCACCATTTTCTGGCTGCCGGAAACGACATTGCTATCGGTAAGGTGCTGGTTAGAAGGCTGGGCCTCCTGACTCAGGTTATTAACGAGTAATATGGTAGAAACAACCAATGCGGCGCCCACACTGGCGGCCACAATGCCGCGGAACCACTGCATACGGTATACCGGGGTTGGCCAGCCGCTGCTTTTGGCGGGGGGTTTCTTAAACGTAACAAAATCGTGGACCTCCTTATAGTTCAGCTTTTTGTTAAGCCGACTCCAGGCAGCATCCGAAGGGGTTTCAGAATAACCTCCCAGGGTATTCCTGAAAAGATCATCCACTTCGTGATTAGGATCCAGATTAAATTCTTCGTTCATTGCTATATTTCTAAAAAAACTATTTTAAATCTTTACTTTCCCTTGCAGCATTTTTCGCGCTTTCGATAACTGCGATTTGGATGTGCCCACCGTAATGTTCAACATCCTTGCTATTTCTTTGTGTTTATACCCTTCTATTGCATAAAGGTTAAACACCACTTTGTAGCCTTCGGGTAATTCCTGAAGAACCTTCATCAGGTCTTTCGCGGAATAATTTTCGGCTACTTCGGATTTGATCATCGTATGTTCATCAATATCATCAATATCACTGTGGAAATAATGTTTCAGGTTTTTCCTGTAATTATTGATGGCCGTATTGATCATAATCCGTTTCATCCACTGCTCAAAAGCACCGTCCCTTCTAAAGGTGTGTGCCTCGGAGAAAATGGTCATAAAGCCTTCCATCATGACGTCTTCTGCTTCATCCCTGCTTTTGCAGTATCGCATACATATACCCATCATCATGGACCTATACCTGTCAAAGACCGAGCGCTGAGCCTTGCGATTTTGCGCAATTACGCCATCTACCAATTTTTCATCAATGCTCATTCGCCAAATTTAGACGTGACAGTTTCATATTAGGTTGCCTGAGGGTACCGGGAAATATTGAAATATTAGTTAATTTTGCGTTAAATCTTCGGTGATAATAATTTCCTAGTACCTTTGTTTGTGTGCAAAGCTAGGAAGTTTTTTTAATCAGCAGCACGTCCGGCAGGCTTTTAAATGTTAATTGAATCAATAAATAATAATAAGGAGACCACTTTATGAGTAATGTTTTAGGCGGGTTGAAACCCACTGCTTTATGGACAAATTTTGAAGGGATTTGTCAAATCCCCCACCCCTCAAAAAGCGAGGCTAAGGTCAGAGAATATGTAATTGCCTGGGCAAAGCAACATAATATTGAGTGCTCAGTAGACGAAGTGGGCAATGTGATACTTCGCAAACCCGCCACCGCTGGCATGGAAAATCGCCGTGGTGTAATTTTACAGGGTCACCTCGACATGGTTCCCCAGAAAAATAACGATACAGCGCATGATTTTGAAAAAGACCCCATCAAACCCCGTATTGACGGCGAATGGGTAAAGGCTACCGGCACCACGCTGGGCGCAGACAACGGCATTGGCGTTGCTGCCGCAATGGCTGTAATGGAGGCAACAGATGTGGCTCACGGTCCGCTGGAATGCTTATTCACTATTGATGAAGAAACCGGAATGACCGGGGCTTTTGGCCTCAAATCCGGACTGTTTACCGGAGATATCCTGATGAATCTCGATTCAGAAGACGAAGGTGAATTATATATTGGTTGCGCCGGTGGTATTAATGCGGCAGCTACTTTCAACTATCAGGAAGTTGCTGTTCCCGCAGGACATGTTACATATAAGGTTTCTGTTAAGGGAGCCAAAGGCGGACATTCCGGCGTGGATATTAAACTGGGCCGTGCCAATGCTAATAAATTGCTGGTCCGTTACTTATACCATGCAATGGACAAGTGTGAACTGAAAATTTCACAGGTAGATGGCGGCAGTTTGCGCAATGCCATTCCCCGCGAAGCTATGGCTATCGTTGTTGTTCCTTCAACACTGGAAGCCAAATTTAAAGAATGTGTTACGCATTATGAGCAGATCTTCAAAAGCGAATTTTCTTCTCTTGAGCCCGATCTGGAATTTGTGGCAGAAAGCGCCCCCATGCCTTCTGTAATCATGGATGCCAAAAGCCAGAAGAACTTCCTTATGGCGGCCTATGCTTGTCCTAATGGCGTAAGCTCTATGATACCTGATATGCCGGAGATTGTTCAGACTTCGAATAACATGGCCATCATGAAATCCGAAAAAGGTGTATTGACCATCAATTGCCTTTTGAGAAGTTCCGCCGAAAGCTCCAAGGATGACCTGACCAATATGGTACGCAGCGCGTTTGAGCTGGGTGGTGCCGGATTGGTGTTTGATGGTTCCTATCCCGGATGGAAACCCAATGTAAATTCTCCGATCCTCACCACCATGAAGAATATTTACCAGAACCGTTTTGGTAATATTCCTGAGGTAAAAGTGATTCACGCCGGGCTCGAATGTGGCTTACTGGGTGGGGTTTATCCCAACTGGGACATGATCTCCTTCGGACCCACCATCCGTTTCCCACACTCCCCGGATGAAAAAATCAATATCGCTTCTGTAGAAAAATTCTGGGACTTCCTGTTGGAAACCCTGAAAAACGTTCCGCAGAAATAATCGCCCCAGCCTGAGGCTGGGTATTTTGCCACAAAGACACGAAGACACTAAGCGCAATATTTTTAATACCCCTTAGTGTCTTTGTGCCTTCAGGGCGAATATATTCGCTGGTATAAAGAAGTTCTGCTTTCACTTTGAGACTGTTCTTCAAAAAAAAATATGAAAAAGTTTGTTAGATATAAAAACATTTTTACCTTTGCACTCCCAATTTAATATTTATACACAATGAAACGGACATTTCAACCTTCGAAGCGCAAGAGAGTTAATAAACACGGATTTCGTGAACGCATGTCAGATGCTAATGGACGTAAAGTCATTGCTTCCAGAAGAGCAAAGGGAAGAAAGAAACTTACCGTTTCCGACGAACTTAAAGGAAAATAAAGCATTGCCCGTAATAACGGGGTAACAATACATTGACCCAGGAGATAAATTTTATCTCCTTTTTTTTTAAGCCGTTTTTTACAAATAACCTGTTTCCGATGCTGAATTTTATTGTCTGGGTTATTTTAATTTACTTTGCTTTACGTCTGATATGGCGATACGTCGTTCCGTTTTTTCTTCGGAGAACCCTGAAAAAATTCGAAAAAAGGATGAACGAAACGGCAAACAAGCAGAACTATGATCAGTCGAAAGAAGGTGAAGTACGCATTGATCATATTCCCGATCAGGACCCTGGCCCATCCGAACCACCATCACGTGTTGAATATACTGACTTTGAAGATATTAAAGATGAGGATAAAAACCCATAACTTTTCGTTTAACGTTAAAAATTACGCCTGTGTTTAAAAAAATCTTACCTTACGTTGTGGCCCTGGTGGTCTTTTTGGCGATCTCCTTCGTCTATTTCAGTCCCGCCCTCGACGGCAAAAAGATTCGCCAAAGCGATATTATCCATTACAAGGGAACCGCTAAAGAGATACATGATTACCGCTCAGCAACAGGCGAGGAGGCCCTTTGGACCAACTCCATGTTTGGGGGTATGCCCGCTTACCAGATCAGCACGAACCATCCGGGTAACCTGGCGCAGCATATTTACATGGTACCCTTCTTGAAGCTCCTGCCGCACCCGGTCAGTATTTTAATGCTGCTATTAATTGGCTTCTTTGTTTTGCTGATTACCCTTAAAGCAGATCCCTGGCTGAGTATTCTTGGTGCCATTGCATTCGCCCTCTCCTCATATTTCTTTTTGTTCCTGGAAGTTGGGCATAACAACAAAACCCTGGCTATTGCTTTCATGCCACTTGTGATGTCCGCATTGATCATGGTCTATCGTGGAAAGTATCTCCTGGGAGGAGCTCTGTTAGCCTTATTCATGGCCTTAGAGATCTCCGTCAACCATATTCAAATGACCTATTATCTGGCCTTTGTAATGCTTTTCTACGGGATATCAGAATTTATTATTGCTATTTCCAAAAAACAATATGCCCATTTCCTCAAGGCCACAGGGGTCACAATTATTGCCCTGATCCTCTCCGCCGGACCCAGCATCTCGAATCTGTGGACCTCATCCGAGTATATGAAGGAAACCATCCGGGGCAAATCTGAACTAACCTCGAACAAGGAAAATAAGACCTCCGGCCTGGACAAAGATTATATCACCCAATGGAGTTACGGCATCGGAGAAACCTTTACCCTGATGATTCCCAACACCAAGGGCGGCGCTTCTGAGCCCATCGGAAAGAACAATGCCGCATTGGAAAATGTTGACAGACAATACAAAGAAGCCATTGCCCAACAATCGAGTTACTGGGGAGAACTACAGTTCACTTCCGGACCGGTGTATGTGGGGGCCATCATTTGTTTTCTTTTTGTTTTGGGATTATTTATCGTTAAAAAACCCATCAAATGGGTGCTGTTTGCCTCAACGGTCTTTGCCATTTTACTGGCCTGGGGACATAACCTGTCGTGGCTTACCGACTTTTTTATCAACTATGTGCCTTATTATAATAAATTCCGCGCAGTGTCCAGCTGGATGATTATCACAGAGTTGACACTTCCCCTTTTAGCCATCCTGGCGATTAAAGAACTTGTTGAAAATCCTGAAACCATCAGAAAGAAAGCCCTTTATTTCTACCTTTCTTTTGGCCTCACAGGAGGCATAGCCCTCCTCTTCTGGCTGCTGCCCACTACCTTCTTTGATTTCATGAGCAACGCCGAACTTTCTCAATTTGAGGACTTCCGCAAAAAAGGCGCAGATCCGTCACAGCTCAATGCCTATATCGACAATCTGGAAGCCGCAAGAATCGCCATCTTTAAAATATCAGCCATCCGCAGTTTCTTTTTCATCCTGCTGGGAGCAGCCGTCTTGTTTATGCATTCACGTGTAAAGAACATGAGCAAATATATTGTATATGCTATTTTAGGCATATTGATTATGGCAGATCTCTGGATGGTGGACAAAAAGTACCTGAACGATAAAGATTTTGTTGCTGCAAAGCAGATGGAAGTCCCTTATCCTAAAACCCCCGCTAACGAATACATCTTAAAGGATAAAGATCCCGACTTCCGTGTATTGAACCTGGCTACAGGCAATTTTACAATGGATGCCTCTGTATCCTATTATCACAAATCGCTGGGAGGCTACCATGCTGCCAAACTCCGCCGTTACCAGGATTTGATTGAGCATCGTTTATTCCTCGAACAGGAACGTCTGGTTGGTGTTCTTTCGAAAGACACACCCGACAGTGTGCGGCTGGCTACCATGTACGGGCTCACTTCCTTAAACATGCTTAACACCCGTTATTACATTTATAATCCGGACGCCCCCGCCCTCCGCAACCCTGCTGCACTTGGCAATGCCTGGTTTGTGAAGAACGTTAAAGTGGTTGAAAATGCAGACGCAGAAATCAAGGCACTCGACAACTTTATTCCAGCCAACACAGCTATTGTTGATAAACGTTTCGAAAGTTTGCTGGCTGATTTTAAGGACGCGCGCGACCCGGAATCCAAAATCGTATTAAGGGAATACGCCCCTAACAAGCTGACATACGATGCTATTGGATTAAAAGAAAACCAACTGGCTGTATTTTCCGAGATCTATTATCCCTATGGATGGAAGGCCACTATTGACGGACAAGAAATTCCGCATTTCCGCGCCAATTACGTGCTGCGTGCCATGGTAATTCCTAAGGGGGACCATACCATAGTGTTCACTTTTGAACCGGAATCCTATATCACCGGCACGAAACTTTCTTACGCCAGTTCCATTTTGCTTTTTGTAATCGTTTTGGGCGCTCTGGGCTGGGAACTCCGTAAAAAAATGAAAGCAAAGAAAACTGCAGACATTACGAAACAATCATAATGGGAATAGCCTCCTGTAAAAAAGCATGATAGTAGTTGTTGATTATGGCATGGGTAATATCGGCTCAATTGTCAATATGATAAAAAAGGCGGGCGGGGAAACTACGGTTACTTCCGACCCGGAAATTGTTGACAAAGCAAAAAAACTGATTATTCCCGGCGTGGGCGCTTTTGATCATGGGATGAAAAACCTTAATGAACTTGGATTGACAGAGGTTCTGAATAAAAAAGTACTGGAAGAGAAAATCCCTGTCCTGGGCATTTGCCTTGGCATGCAGCTGATGGCAAAAAGCAGTGAGGAAGGTCTTCTGCCAGGACTTGGATGGATTGATGCGGTGTGTAAAAAATTCAGCTTCACAGAACAAAACAACAACCTCAAGATTCCCCATATGGGCTGGAACGATGTCATGATTAAAAAGCATGACGGAATTTTCAGGAATATAGATGAGGACGCTTCGTTCTATTTTGTGCATTCATATTATGTTGAATGCATCAATACTGAGGATGTTGCGGCCACAACTGGCTATGGTTTTGAGTTCACATCGAGCCTGCAGCATCAGAATATTTTTGCCACCCAGTTCCATCCGGAGAAAAGTCATAAGTATGGGTTACTTCTGATGAAAAATTTCGTGGAGGACTGCAATGCTTAAGATCCGGGTAATCCCATGCCTCCTGCTTAAAAATGAAGGGATTGTCAAATCTGTGAATTTTAAAAAAACCACCTATATCGGGGACCCTATTAATGCGGTGAAAATTTTCAATGATAAAGAAGTTGATGAACTGCTTTTTATCGATATTGAAGCCACAAAACAAGGTCGCGAACCAAATTACGAATTGATTTCGCGTATCAGTTGTGAGGCATTTATGCCTTTTGGCTATGGCGGCGGCATCACAACCGTGGAGCAGATTAAAAAGCTCACCCGACTGGGAGTTGAAAAAGTAACGCTCAATACGTGTGCTCAAACAAATCCGGATTTTATTTCACAGGCCGCTGAGGTAGCCGGTTCGCAAAGTGTAGTGGCATCCATCGATGTTAAAAAAGACTTACTGGGGCGGTACCGTGTTTTTAATTACGTTCATCATAAAACAACACCCACTGACCCGGTAGAATATGCACAGCTCATGGAAAGCAAGGGTGCAGGAGAAATCCTACTGAATTCAGTTGACCGCGATGGAACCTTTACGGGATATGATACAACACTTATTAAAAAGGTTTCACAGGCTGTATCAGTACCTGTAATCGCTATGGGTGGCGCAGGTCATCTTCAGCATTTTGTTGATGCTATAGAAAACGGAGCTTCGGCGGTGGCAGCGGGCAGCTTCTTCGTTTTTTACGGGCCACACCGAGCCGTGCTTATCACCTATCCCGAAAAGAAAGCCTTAAAAGAACTTTTTACCTGACCGGAGGGAGTCGGCATTTTATAAGGGCCCGCAGTCGAAGGATCCGGAATTTTCAAATACAAACTTGCACCGGTAAGATTCCGATCAATGGATTTATCATGCTTTTAAAATCAAAATTAATTTTCTCCGTCAAAATATGTAAATTTGTCGCGTATGAAGATTTATCAAACAAAATTTGATCACACAGAAATAGTGCTTTAATGTATTGCTAATGAAAAATTCTCAATGCCTTTTTATTTTTCTGATCTTGCTGAGCATAAGTTCCTTTGCACAAAAAGAAACAAATATTTGGTATTTCGGGAAGCATGCAGGTTTAGACTTTAACCAGAATCCCCCTACTGTATTGACAAACGGAGCACTGTACCAAATGGAAGGAAGCTCTTCCATTTGTGATCAGGCGGGTCAATTATTGTTTTACACGGATGGCGTAACGGTCTGGAATAAGAATCATGTAGCCATGCCTAACGGGACAGGATTAGCCGGAGATTACCATTCAACAAATTCTGGTTTCATTGTTAAACAACCCGGCAATGCTAATATTTATTATGTAATTACTGCAGGCAGCGTCATGTCTGCCCATGATTTAAGGTATTCTGTTGTGGATATGTCGTTAAACGGAACGCTGGGCGGTGTGACTCTAAAAAATGTATTATTGAGGGCTAACATGACCGAAAAAATATGTGCCGTTCCAGACAACACGAATCAAAATATCTGGCTTGTTGCTCATGAGAGAAACACAACTAATTACATAAAATACCTGATATCAGCTACAGGGATTTCATCAGGAACCGTTCAATCAATCGGTTCAGTGGTCAATTCCGAACCTGGATCCTTACGGTTCTCTCATTGTGGAGATAAATTAGCCAACGCCAACCCTGTGACTTTCATCTTAGATCTTTTTGATTTTGACCGGTCAACAGGGATCATTTCCAATGCACAGCAAATATCTTTTCCTACCGCAGTACTCTGGCTTGAGTTTGCACGTTCTGGCAACTATCTATATCTCATCATTGGCCATCCTTCATCATTATATCAATTAAATATTTCAAGCGGATTATTTACTGTAATTGCGTCTCCGGCTGTAGAACTGGGACAAATGAAATTAGCACCGGATGGTAAAATTTATGTTGCCGAATATTATTTTCCCGCTCCTGAAACATATAATCCATATAATTACATTGGTGTAATAAATAATCCTGAATTGCCTGGAACCTCCTGCAATTATGTACAGCAAGGCGTCTTTTTAAATACCAATGGGAATACACAATCGATGAGAGGTTTACCTTCTTTTGTTACCTATATAAGTTGGAATCCTGTTGATCTTGGACCGGATACTACAATCTGTGCCGGCACTCCAATAACTTTTCGTGCAGGTCCTGGATATAACACGTATCTATGGCAAAATGGATCGACGGATTCAGTTTATACCGCTACTACTTCTGGTTTGTATTCTGTTACGGTGACTGATAATTGCGAGAGTTACACTGATTCGGTAAGTCTTACATTTATTCCAAATTCACAAGCGAATCTGGGCAATGACAGTGCAATTTGTCCGGGTGATAGTATTATTTTAGATCCCGGCGATGGCTTTTTAAGTTATATATGGCAGGATGGCTCAACAGATTCAACTTATACTACTGGTTTACCAGGAATATTCTGGTGCCAGGTTAATACATTTTGTGGTGTTCATTCTGATACGGTCATTGTTACACAAGGACTTCTGCCGAATGTAACCCTGGGTCCGGACACATCAATCTGTGCCGGTACTCCAATAACTTTTCGTGCAGGTCCTGGATATAACTCGTATCTATGGCAAAATGGATCGACGGATTCAGTTTATACCGCTACTACTTCTGGTTTGTATTCCGTTACGGTTACTGATAATTGCGAGAGTTACACTGATTCGGTAAGTCTTACAATTATTCCAAATTTGCAGGTGAATCTGGGCAATGACAGCACAATTTGTCCGGGTGATAGTATTATTTTAGATCCCGGCGACGGCTTTTTAAGTTATATCTGGCAGGATGGATCAACAGATTCAACTTATACTGCAGATTTATCAGGAATATTCTGGTGCCAGGTTAATACATTTTGTGGTGTTCATTCTGATACGGTCATTGTTACACTAGAACTTCTGACGAATGTAACCCTGGGTCCAGACACATCGATCTGTGCCGGTACTCCAATAACTTTTCGTGCAGGCCCTGGATATAACTCGTACCTATGGCAAAATGGATCGACGGATTCAGTTTATACTGCTACTACTTCTGGCTTGTATTCCGTTACGGTTACTGATAATTGCGAGAGTTACACAGATTCGGTAAGTCTTACAATTATTCCAAATTTGCAGGCAAACCTGGGCAATGACAGCGCAATTTGTCCGGGTGATAGTATTATTTTAGATCCCGGCGACGGCTTTTTAAGTTATATATGGCAGGATGGATCGACGGATTCAGCTTATACCGCTACTACGTCTGGTCTATATTCTGTTACGGTTACTGATAATTGCGAGAGTTACACTGATTCGGTAAGTCTTACAATTATTCCAAATTTGCAGGTGAATCTGGGCAATGACAGCACAATTTGTCCGGGTGATAGTATTATTTTAGATCCCG
>Ga0208789_1000162_pt1 | contig 88360 bp, 77 predicted proteins | sample Methanotroph_Enr_FD_187368 | JGI IMG/M metagenome (GOLD analysis project Ga0208789, IMG submission 187368) | Enriched soil microbial communities from Old Woman Creek wetland in Ohio, USA - Methanotroph_Enrichment_5 (SPAdes) (version 2) | ecosystem: Environmental > Terrestrial > Soil > Wetlands... | reverse complement strand
AACGCATTAACTCAAACCGATTTTGATTTTCCGGGACAAAAAAGTGTTTACCACGGAAAAGTTAGAGATGTATACAACATCGACGATGAATATCTGGTGATGGTGGTCAGCGACCGCATTTCGGCCTTTGATGTGGTACTTCCCAAAGGAATTCCTTACAAAGGACAGGTACTGAACCAGATAGCCGCCAAATTCCTGGATGCTACCAGCGATATTGTTCCAAACTGGAAAGTGGCAACTCCCGATCCAAACGTAACGGTTGGTCACCATTGTGAGCCATTTAAGGTTGAAATGGTGATCCGTGGATACCTTACCGGTCATGCCTGGCGTGAATACCGAAGCGGGAAACGGATGCTTTGCGGAGTCGCCCTTCCTGAAGGAATGGTTGAAAACCAGAGATTTCCGGAACCAATCATTACTCCCACCACCAAAGCTTCGGAAGGACATGATGAAGATATTTCCAGAGAAGAAATCATTGCTAAGGGAATCGTACACCAGAAAGACTACGAAATGCTTGAAAAATATACCCGCGAAGTATTTCGCCGCGGTACTGTGATCGCTGCCGAAATGGGATTGATTTTGGTGGATACCAAGTATGAATTTGGTAAAAAAGATGGAAAAATCTATTTGATTGATGAAATACACACACCCGATTCATCGCGCTATTTTTATGCCGAAGGTTACCAAGAACGTTTTGCAAAAGGTGAAAATCAAAAGCAGCTTTCGAAAGAATTTGTTCGTCAGTGGCTGATCGAAAACGGGTTTCAGGGAAAGGAAGGTCAGGTAATTCCTGAAATGGATGATGCTTTTGTGACTTCAGTATCAGAGAGATACATCGAATTATTCGAGAATATCACCGGAGATAAATTTATAAAATCAGACTTGTCCGATATTCAAGGGCGAATCGATAAGAACGTCCGGAATTTTCTGAATAATTTATAAAAAAAGATGGCTGCCTTAACACGAAGGCAGCCATTTTCAATAATATAGAACACCGAACGATTGATTTAAAAGCTTGCTGAAATACTTATTCTTGGTAAGTTAACCAAAGCATATCCTCTGGGTGAAAGTTGAAAGTACAAATCGCCATTTCTGAAAAGGACATTTCCGTTTACATAAACCCGTTCGCAATCAACGGGAAGTTGCCTGAAATACACGTTGCGCGGAGCGTCAACTACGCAATAACCAACTCCTCTTCGATAGCTGTAAAAATGGTCTCCATAGTAGTAATAATCGTCACGATCGTGATGAAAAACTACCGGATTACGGTCAAATCGTTGATAAACACGTCCGTATCTTGGATGTTCGTAATAATCCGAATCGTAATGTTTATACCGGCTGTTATAGTTTGGACGATATTCTCTATAATTTTCCCGATTGTTCCAATTCCGATGTTCGTAACTACGTCCCCGTTCATCATCTCTATCGTTATATACGGTTCGGTCATCATCACGATCTGATTCCCGATATTCTTTACGCTCGTGTCCGTTTCCTCTTTTACCTTCTTTGTGGTGATCCTCTGCATTTACTTCAACTGTTGATGCGATCAGTATTGTTGAAAAAATTACAACCGGAAGGTATTGCCTTAAATTATCAATTGTTTTCATGGCCTTCAGTTTTTAAGGTGAATAATTAATTGTTTGAACTTTACCGGTAATTTGATTAGGCTAAAACAAAGCTTGTGCCAAAATGAGAGGAAATTCGAGGCAAAATATATCACATTGAAATAGTGATATTTAATTTTGCTGAATCACCCTGATTAATACTTCTTATTCTCAAATCTGAAAATTTGTTATCCAAATAATACTATTTTTGCCATAAAATTGAACCTTGTGGGACGAATATTAGCCATCGATTACGGAAAAAAACGTGTTGGAATTGCGGTTACTGATCCGCTCCAGATGATTGCAACGCGGTTGACTACCGTTTCGAGTCATGAGATCTGGATTTTCCTGAAAGATTACTTTGCAAAAGAAAATGTTGAAAAAGTGATTGTAGGATATCCGATGCAAATGAACAATCAGCCATCCGAAGCCGTTCTGTATATCAATCCGTTTTTGAAGAAATTTCAGAAAGATTATCCCGATATGCCTTTGGAACAGGTTGACGAACGATTTACGTCCAAAATGGCATTTCAGACCATGATTGATGCCGGTTTAAAAAAGAAAGACAGGCAGAATAAAGGAACAATTGATGGAGTTAGCGCTACCATTATTTTACAAAGCTATTTAGAACACAAAAATTACAATAGATGATTTATCCGGTTACCGTATTTGGCGATCCAATACTCAGAAAAAAAGCAGAACCTGTTACAAACGATTTTCAGGATTTAAAAGGATTTATTGAGAATATGTTTGACACCATGTATAACTCAGATGGCGTTGGTCTGGCTGCACCTCAGGTTGGACAAGCAATCCGCATTTTCGTAATCGACTCAATGATTGATGATGAAGATGAACTTCCCGGAATAAAAAAAGCGTTTATTAATCCTGAAATCGTTGAAAAATCGGGCGATGAATGGGTGATGAATGAAGGCTGCCTAAGTTTGCCTGAAATTCGGGAGGATGTTCTACGCCCGGAAACCGTAAAAATCAAATACCTGGACGAAGAATTCAATGAGCACATTGAAACTTACAGTGGGTTTACCTCACGTGTTATCCAGCATGAATACGATCATTTGGAAGGTATCATGTTTGTTGATTACCTTAATCCATTGAGAAAAAGGATTCTGAAGAGCAAATTATCAGCCATATCGAAAGGAAAGGTCATTCCGAAGTATCGAATTAAAGTTCCTGGAAAATAAAAAATAGTCGTTTCATTAGTTAAATTCAACCGTTCGTGTAAAATATCGGACAATCAGAAAAATTCCGCCTTTCTGAATAAACCAAACATAAGTTTTTAGCGTAACTGGCAAAAAAATCCCAAAATGCCAGTTGCAAGAAGCTTTTTCCAGAAGATTCCCTTTATCCGGATTACCAGTCTTTTTCTGATTGGTATTCTGATTAACCACTATTTTTTGCTGGACACTCGAATGATTGCCACCATTCTGGCAATACTGATTTCAACGTTGATTCTGTTCTGGCACAATAGCAATTTTGCTTTTATTCAGATTCAAAATACCATTCTTACATTCACGATAGTACTTCTGGGCGTTTTTTATCCAACTAAATCCGATGAAAAGACCGATAGCGATTTCAATCGAAAGGATTATTATTTGGCTGAAGTTTGCCAAAAGCCCGGAGAAAAAGCCAAGACCTTCCAAACAATCCTACTGATTCAGAACGACAAATTAACTGCCCCGGAAAAGGTGGTTGCCTATTTCAGCAAAGTTGGATTTGATTCGACCATAACCACCGGAGATCAATTGATAATCCTCACCAAACCACAGAAAATCAAGAATGCCGGCAATCCATTTGAGTTCGATTACCAATCGCTGATGCACCAGCGAAACATCTGGTTTTCGGTTTATCTGGCAAATGGAACCTATTTAAAAACGCACAGGCAAACCGTCAATATCAGTAACTGTGCCGAAAAAGTTCGGGATCGGTTGGTTGCGATGCTCGCCAAAGCTTTGCCCAACAAAGAAGAACGATCGGTAGTTTCGGCATTGACTCTGGGATATCGGACGGAAATTGATCAAGACACACTCGACTACTTTGCATCGACCGGAGCCATGCACGTGCTGTCGGTTTCAGGATTACATGTGGCCTTGATTTTTATGATTCTGGGATTCCTCTTATCGTTCCTGAAACGTGGGAAAATAGGACCGGTAATATTCTCTGTAGTGATGATTTCTTTTCTGTGGATTTATGCCTTTATTTCTGGATTTTCGCCACCAGTGCAGCGCTCAACGGTGATGTTTACCTTTGTCATTATTGGAAATAGCATTCGAAGACCAGTCAATATCTACAATTCGTTAACTGCTTCTGCCCTATTCCTGATTTTACTGAGCCCTAACGTTCTTTTCGACATTGGATTTCAGCTATCGTATCTGGCTATATTTGGAATTGTTCTTATTCAACCGGCATTAAACAACATCTTTGAACTCACAAACCCATTTCTGAAATGGACATGGAGCTTATTTACCGTTTCGATAGCAGCACAACTCATGACTTTTCCATTGGGATTCTTCTATTTCAATCAATTCCCCAACCTGTTTTGGTTAAGCAATTTTGTGGTCGTTCCAATTACAACTTTCATTATGTGGTTTGGCATTGCTTTTTTCATTTTCAGTCCTTTTCATAGCCTTGCCATGTTTGTTGGATTGATCATCCAAAAGCTAACAGACGTAATGCTGGCGGCGCTTAAAGCAATGGATGCACAGCCAATTGCCTTAACCAGAGGCATCGTCCTCACCACCTGGCAAACAGGATTGCTTTACGGAATCATTGTTGTGCTTTTGATTCTTGGATTTTCGAAAAGGAAACAATGGATGTTTTGCGGACTTTTTCTGGTGATAACATTGCAATGTTCGCTGCTGGCAGCCAATTTTAAACTTCTGAATCAGAAACACATTTTTGTCTATAATACCAAAAACACAATGATTCACCTAATAAACGGGCGTACTAATTATCTGGTAACAAATGGTTCGAAAATTCCTGAAAATGATTTGAAAATGACCCGAAAAGTCATGGATCACCTCAAACTTAACAACCCAATCATTCTCGATAAAATTAGTAACCCGAACTTTCAATCCGATGATTTAATGATGAACGAACATTCACTTCATTTTTTAAACTGCACAATCGAATTTAAGGAACATTTAAAATTTCAAAATACTGATATACTGTCACTTCAAGCACAAAATTTAAATATCAATATCACTACTGGAAATTCATATTCAACTATTAGCCACACTTTCCCGATCAATTTCAGCACAAAATCAAATGGAGCATATCTTCTTCAGTTGAAGTAGCATCAATTAATACTGCTTTGAATCCATTAACTCGCCATAAGTTTGCATGACAATAAAAATGCTATCGCATCATACAAAAAAGAAATAAACTGATGTCCAAACTTTTTTGTATCCGGAAGCAAAAAATCTCAAGGAGTTGTATGAATTGAATTTACCAAAATAGAGTATAAAAAAGTGATTTACAACAAACTAAACAACGACCAGAGTCAACTACTTAACAAACAAGAAACATTGCACCGACAAATTAATGTTTTATAACACAAGACTTAATGTTCGATTAACACTCATCTCTATCCAACAACTTATCTTTGTAACGTTATCACATTTCATAAGTTAGGTTTGATTAGTTTTATTGGTTTAGTTAGGTTTAGTTAGGTTTAGAGAAAGGGTAGATTAGAGAATCTATCCTTTTTTCTTTTTTAGAAACATTCACTTTATTGATTGTCCGGATGACAAAAACAACTCACCAAATGGTCATTTATTACACCAGTGGCCTGCAAATGCGAGTAAACAATGGTTGATCCGACAAATTTAAATCCCCTTCTTTTTAAATCCTCACTAATACGGTCTGAAAGTTCTGTTTTGGCTGGAATTTCAGAGAGTTTAGTCCAATGGTTGACAATTGGCTGGTAATCAACAAAATTCCAGATATACGCATCAAAACTGCCAAATTCTTCAACTACTTCAAGAAAACGTTTGGCATTATTAATACTTGCTTCAATTTTCATTCTGTTACGGATAATACCCGAATCAGACATTAATTCTTCAACTTTTTGCTGATCAAAACCGGCCACTTTGCGAACATCAAAATTTTCATACGCCATTCGGAAGGCATCCCTCTTTTTCAGGATAGTTATCCAACTTAAGCCAGCTTGCATGCCTTCCAAAATTAGAAACTCAAATAGTTTTTGATCATCGTGCAAGGACTTCCCCCATTCCTCGTCGTGATACTTCGAATAAATTTCATTTTTTTGTGACCACTCACATCTGTATAGCATAATCAATATTTCTTTTAAATGTTCATATTCAGACAATTAAAACCAATCTGAAAAACGCAATCTGAAAATTTCGTTTTTGTGATTGTATATCAAGGTTAATCTTTTCAAAAAATAATTAAAATTCCCAAAAGAAATCCAATTCGGCTAAAATATTATTTTTGCTATGTATAAATTGCACCGCATGAAACAAACTCGCTGCAGAGTTTTTCTGTTAAAGATAAGGGTCAAAAAAAAGTATTGATAAAAATACTTCAGACAGAAAAACTTCTATCAGATGACATTCATGATAACGCTCAAATATTCAACTTATTAACACCATTACTTTAGAGTGAAAAAACTGATAATTATACTTTTAATCCTTAGCTCAAATCTGGCATTTAGTCAACTAAACATCAACTATTACATGGAGGTTGGCGAAACACGTATACAGATTGGCAATTATGTTGGGGCAATTGAAAATTTCAACATTGTTATCCGGTTTAAGCCTCACTTACCTGAGCCATACTATTTTAGGGGAGTTGCCAAACATCAGCTTGAAGACTTTCGCGGCGCGATTCAGGATTACGACAAGGCCATTGAAATAAAACCTTTTTATCCTGATGCATTTATGAACCGTGGATTAGCCTATCTGCAGATTAATGATTTTGCAAAAGCAATCGCCGATTACGACAGGGCAATTGAGCTCAACCCCAATGATGCCAATATTTACAACAATCGGGGAATTGCAAAGATTTCGATGAAAGATATCGATGGAGCTATTGCAGACTACGATAAAGCGCTGAAAATCAATCCAAAATTTACGAATAGTTTCATTAACAGAAGTAACGCGCTTCTGATGAAAAAAGACATAAAAGGAGCAATTAAAGATTTGAATCAGGCAATTGTGATCAGGCCCCATTATGCAAATGCATATTTATTACGTGGTTTAGCCCGATTTGAATTCAACGATTATGCATCTGCCCTTCGCGATTTTGATCAGTGCATTAAACTTGATCCCCAGAATGCCAACGCTTATAATAACCGTGGAATTGTAAAACAAAAGCTTGAAGATTTTAGGGGGGCCATCAACGACTACAATCTGGCATTGCAACTTGACCCAACTATGGCAAATGCCTATATGAACCGAGGAATAGCTAAAGAGAATTTAAAAATTCCGGGATATGAACAAGATTATGCCATTGCAGCCAAACTCGATCCAAAATTTGCGTTTAATCCGAAAGATGTTGATTATAGCGCTTTAGCTCAGGCAAATAAAAAAGCGGGGCAATCTTCACAACAAAATCAGGCTCAGTCACAGGCCACAACTCAAAGTCAGACACAAACAGCCCAGAATCAAAATTCAGCGGTGCAGAATACTGGTACAACTGCTCAAAAGTCTGATCCGGATGAAAATTCGGAACCTAAAAAAGAAACGAAGGAAGAAAGAGATCGGAGACGGTACAAACTATCGCTGGCTGATGCACGCGATTTACCCTCGGCGAAAGACGAAGTTGTTGCTGATGGCCGCATTCAAAACAAAAATATTGTGATCGATTTACAACCCATTTTTGTCCTTTCATCGCACAACAAAAATTCGTCGGATTACGACCAGATTCAATACTATAACTCTGAATTGGAGACCATCAATAATTACAACAATTATGATCCTACGGTGTCCATCTCTAATAAACCGCCCATCGATCAGAATGACAATTATAAAAACTACATTTTATATTTCAACGAAAGGATAAAAAACAATAACAAAGAAAGCCTGAATTTTCTGAGCCGGGGCATTTTCTATTGTCTGATTGACGATTATACCAGTTCTATGAACGACCTTCAAAAAGCCATTAATCTGAACGGGAAAAATGCGCTGGTCTACTTCTCAAGAGCCAATTGCCGAATGAAAATAGCAGATTTGGTTGAAGTGATCAAACAAAATTCAGATGCAATCAAGGTTCCATTAAAAAGCGATCCAAAGCAAAAAAGTGAAACCACAACAGAGACAATAACTGATTATACCGATGTTTTGAACGATTATGCAAGCTGCCTGCAGATTAATCCGCAATTTCCTTATGCCTATTTCAATCAAGCTTTTGTGAAATGCAAAATACATGATTACCAAGGCGCTTTGGCCGACCTCAATAAAGCCATTGACATCGAGAAAGATTTTGCTGAAGCGTACTTTAACCGCGGATTAACAAAAATTTACCTCGACGATGTTGAAGGTGGTGCCATGGATTTAAGTAAAGCAGGCGAACTTGGAATTCAGGATGCATACAATATCATTAAACGGTATTGCAATTAACTGTATCTTCGTCGGGTGGTAGATAACCAACTCAAAACACTATGCAATTTGCCAACCAACCTCTCGCTGAACGCTTGCGCCCCGCAACTTTAGATGATTACATCGGGCAGGAACACCTGATTGGTGAAGGGGCTGTTTTGCGCAAAATGATTGAATCAGGCAAAATCTCATCCTTTCTTTTATGGGGACCGCCAGGTGTTGGAAAAACAACCCTGGCAAAAATTATAGCCAATACGCTAAACCGGCCATTCCACACCTTAAGCGCCATAAATTCAGGAGTTAAAGACATCAGGGATGTGATTGAAAAGGCACAACGGAATCAATTTTTCAACCAACCCAATCCGATTCTTTTTATTGATGAAATTCACCGTTTCAGCAAATCGCAGCAAGATTCGTTGCTGGGAGCTGTCGAACAGGGAATTGTCACATTGATCGGTGCAACAACCGAAAATCCATCCTTCGAAGTCATCTCGCCACTTTTATCGCGATGCCAGGTGTATGTACTTAAACATCTGGATAAAAAAGACTTGCTGAAGATCGTTGAGATGGCATTGACCAAAGATCCTTACCTGAAAACAAGGAAGATCGAAATCAAGGAAGATGAAGCTTTACTGCGTTTTTCGGGCGGAGATGCCCGCAAACTGCTCAATGTGCTTGAACTGGTGGTCAATGCGGATGAAAACGAAAATACAATCATTACCAACGACTTAGTCATTGACAGGCTTCAAAACAACATGGCCATTTACGATAAAAACGGAGAAATGCATTACGACATCATCTCAGCTTTTATCAAGAGTATGCGTGGAAGCGACCCAGATGCCTCGGTTTACTGGCTTGCCCGTATGATTGATGGCGGCGAAGATGTAAAATTCATTGCCCGACGGATGTTGATTCTTGCTGCGGAAGATATCGGCCTTGCAAATCCGAACGCATTGCTACTGGCACAAAGTACCTTTGACGCTGTTCACAAAATAGGCTATCCCGAAGCCCGGATCATTCTGTCGCAATGCGCCATTTATCTGGCCACTTCAGCAAAAAGCAACTCGGCATACATGGCTATTGATGATGCCCTGTCTTTGGTGAAATCGACCGGTGATCTGCCTGTTCCACTGCATATTCGAAACGCTCCTACTAAGTTAATGAAAGAGCTGGGCTACGGAAAAGACTACAAATACGCCCATTCCTACGAAAAGAATTTTGCCGAACAGGATTTCCTACCACAAGAGGTCAAAAATAAACGATTCTACACGCCGCAAAACAACCCACTTGAGCTAAAGATACTCGAACGATTGAAAAATCTCTGGGGCAAACGCTACGAAAATTAGGCTTAAAACCACAAATCAAGAACACAGCCCTACTCTTTTCATTAATTGATTCTTAATTATATTATTACAAATAGGTTAAAGTACTTCAGGAATAAAAGTAGGGTGATAACGCCCATTTTCGGATTTAATTCAGAAAAGCAATTTAAAAATGAAAAAAGAGTAGATTCGTACAACCATTCAGCAAACGATGAACCGGATTAAAAATTCAATAAAGCATTTCAACAAAGTATCCCTATCCGATTTGGACCAAGTCAAGCTTATGAGTAGGACGGATCATAAGTTCTGTTTGCATAAAGCCCAACTGCCGGTAATTCTTGAAGCGATCAAAAATCATTATTCTATTTTGGCAATTGATGGAGAAACAATTTTTAACTACGACAACACCTATTTCGATACTGCTGATGATCAGATGTTTCTCAATCACCAGAATGGGAAACTAAACCGGTTTAAAATCAGGCTCAGGAAGTATGTACAAACCAACGATCACTTCCTGGAAGTAAAATTCAAAAGCAACAAAGGCAGAACTATAAAGAAACGTGTTGAAAGGCAAGATTTTGAGTCAGAATTTACGCACGATGAACTGAGTTTTATTAGCGGCTCCACAAGCTATTCAGGATTACAACTTGAACCTAAAATCAGGAGTTATTTTAACCGTTTCACATTGATTGATAACGAATTTACCGAACGGGTAACCATCGATATGTTTCCTGGATTCAAGAACCACGAAAAAGAAATAGTTCTTAGCAACCTGGTTATTATCGAAATAAAACAAAGCAAATCAGCTGAACCTGCCTTAATTTTCAATGTCCTGAAAGAATACAAAATCAGGAAACAGGGATTTAGCAAATATTGCATTGGCCGCTCCCTGCTCGAAGAAAAAATCAAAAAAAATAATTTCAAACCGCTCCTGATCAAGATTAAGAAAGAATTTTACAACTAAATCACCAATTATGCACTTATCAACCATTCTGTTACAAATTGTCCAAGATACCGATGATTTAAAATTTTTCGGTATCAAACTAATTAATATGGAAGACTTTCTATCATTATTGACCAGGTTTTCGCTTAACCTGATTGTGATAGTTGCCATCGTAGTTGGGTTATATGCAAAAAACAGCAAACGTAAAGACTTTTATTTCAGTTACATTGCCGTAAGCATGGTCATATTCTTGCTTTGTTTTCTGCTTGTCAGCGTAAAAATTGAACTGGGCTTCGCACTCGGACTTTTTGCTGTCTTCGGTATTATCAGGTACCGGACTGACGCCATCCCAATTAAAGAAATGACCTATCTGTTTGTCGTAATCGGAATTTCGGTGATCAATGCGCTTGCCAATAAAAAAATCAGTTATGCCGAACTAATTACAACCAACCTTTTAATTGTTGTTGGTTTATATATTCTTGAAAAAATCCTCCATCTGAGGCAAGAGATTTCGTACCGGATTATCTACGAAAAAATTGAAAATGTGCAGGCAGGCAAGGATGAAGAATTACTTGCCGACCTAAAACTTCGGACTGGCAAAAACATCAAGAGATTTGAGATTGAACGCATTGACTTCCTTAGGGATGTGGCTTACATCAATATTTTCTTCGATATTAATGGTAAAAAAAATCTACCGACGAATGAAAAATAAAATACTCCTGCTGACTCTTGCGATAATGCTTTCTCTATCCGGATATACGCAAAGCGGACCTTCGACTTGGGTAGAATTGGAATTCAGCAAAAAATTAATCAAAAACCTGAAAGTTGAATTTAATCCTGAATTGAGGCTTTTCAGCGGTTTTGAAATGGATACCTATATTCTGGAAGGCGGACTTTCGTACAAGCTGCACAAATATCTCACAATCGCTGGCTATTACAGGTACGAGAATGAATGGGATTACAAAAACAGCACAGGCGCTTACAAAGGTCAGGTTGCTTCGAACCGGATTGCCTTCGATGCCAAATCTGGGTTCGAATTGAACTGCTTCGATTTCCAATTCAGACTACGATATACCAATGGTGCCGATTTTGACCAAACTACCGACGACAGAACTTCTTATTTCAGGTACCGGGCTAAAATCAACTACGATATTAAGGGAAGTAAACTTGCTCCATACGTTTCGGTGGAGGCCTTCCATGATTTGATATTAAATGATGTTGACAAAATGAGGTATACCGGAGGAGTCGCCTACCCGATTAATAAAAGCAATGAATTGAGTATATTTTATAGGCTTCAGGATTATTCAGAAACAGCTAAGGAAAGTATGGATATTATCGGCATTGGCTATAGCTTAGAATTTTAGTTCAAAGCAAAGAAGCACTATCGTTAAGCCGGACGCTTGGGTAAAAAACAGACCAACGTCCGTTTTTTTTGTAATGAGCACATAAATGAATTATCTTCGTAAAAAATATTCGACGATGATACCAAGATTAAAATACGAGAACTCTAATTTCCTTTTGCTGGCCGGACCTTGTGCCATTGAAGGAGAACAGATGGCCATGGAAATTGCAGAACGGATAGTCAAAATTTCGGACAAACTACAGATACCATACATTTTTAAAGGATCGTACCGGAAAGCCAACCGCTCAAGATTGGATTCTTTCGCCGGAATTGGTGATGAAAAAGCCCTGAAAATTCTTCGGAAAGTAAGTGAGACTTTCGATATTCCTACTGTTACCGATATACATACAGCACAGGAAGCCGCAATGGCCGCCGAATATGTTGACATGCTGCAAATACCGGCATTTTTGTGTCGCCAGACCGACATTCTGATTGCCGCGGCCGAGACCGGAAAGGCTGTAAACATTAAGAAGGGCCAGTTTTTATCAGCCGAAGCCATGAAATTTGCGGTTAACAAAGTTCGTGAAAGCGGCAACGACAATGTGTTTTTAACCGAACGCGGTTCAACTTTTGGGTATCACGATTTAATTGTTGATTACCGGGGAATCCCTGAAATGCAACGGAACAATTGCCCGGTCATTCTTGATATTACCCACTCTCTGCAACAACCAAACCAATCGAGCGGTGTTACCGGAGGGCAGCCCCAGTTGATTGAAACCATTGCCCGTGCCGGAATTGCAGTTGGGGTTGACGGCATCTTTATTGAAACACATCCTGATCCAGCCAATGCAAAGTCGGACGGCGCCAACATGCTGCAGATTGATTTACTTGAAGGACTTTTAACCCGACTTGTACAGCTCAGACAAGTTGTTAAAACATTTTAAAATGGAAACCAGACGAAATTTTGTAGCAAAAATCGCTGCCGGAATGGTCTCAACAGGATTCATTTCAGTTTCAAATTATGCAAATGCAAGCGAAGCGCCAATAAAGAACACATTTATACATCATGTATTTTTCTGGCTGAAAGAACCTGACAATTCCGATGTCCGGAAACAATTTGAACAAGGATTGAATAAGCTAATTACAGTTCCGCAAATTCAGTCGCACCACCTTGGAACTCCGGTCGAATCGCCCCGTGAAGTGGTCGACGATTCGTTTACTTATTCGTATATGGTTTTTTTCAAAAGCAAGGAAGATCAGGAAATCTATCAAACACATCCAATTCACCTCCAGTTTATTGAAGACTGCCAACACCTCTGGAAAAAGGTAGTTGTATATGATGCAATGGATTAATGGAAAAACAGGTAAACCATCAATGATTGCCGATGCAGCACCAACAAAATCGGCAATTAACCCACATGTGAGCGCATAGCGGGTATTTTAATGTCAACAGAAATTTGTATCAGAAGACCCTTGAATGGTAAAGGCTATGAGCCCTGCAAAAAAGTTGGCCCCATACATTTTCATGGCATCAACCATCATTCCCCAGTATCCAATTCCACTCAAAGGCTTCATGAAGGCTGTAGGCAATGCCGGTATAAAATCGGTATTGATTCCTAAGCCCCAAAGCACCAACTAATGCCCGAAATAAACATACGCCAAATGATCTTTGCCAAGTGATGGAAAAAGTTTATTGAAAAACGCATTCAACAATCGGGGGATAACCGTCACAACCCCATCCGGTTCACCAACTTTCATGATACCCAACCACAATGTCAGCACACCAGTTTGTCCAATAGAAATATCGAATCCTGTTTTAGCCATCATAAAAATTGAATTCATCATTTGAGGAAAGATGCCCATGCCTCCAAAGGAAATAAGCTTGATTAGGCCAAGGATGAAGCCAACCGCAAAGAAGAAGATCCAGATATAGTTTAATGCAATCGAATTTGAGTAGGCATTACAGACTTAAATATAACAAAAAAAGCGGCCGCTGCATTTGATATGCAGCGGCCGCCATTAAAAAATAATTGAAGCGATTAGTAACCAGTATTTTGTTTTAAAACACCAGGTTGCAAATCAAGCTGAACTTGAGGTATTGGTTGATATTTATCCTTTTCGTCGAATGCAGCACCTTTCATTACGTTAGGTCTGATTCTTTGGTCAGCAAGAGCAAAAGCTTCCAGTGTGGCTTTCATACTGCCTGGTTTAGCTTTATCCCAACGTCTCAAATCAAAAAAGCGCATACCTTCAGTTGCAAATTCAAGACGCTGTTCCCACTGAACGGCTCTCATGGCTTCATCCTTACTGGCGAAAGCAGTATAAGTTCCAATTTTATAATTGGCAGCTGGTTTGGTAAAATCTACATACTTCTTCCATTCATCTCCGGTATTAACGCTAACAGGAAGTTTATAGAGATTTACTTTGCCCATAACCACTTCGTTACCAGCCCTAACACGAATTTGATTAACATATTTCAAGACAGTAGCAAAATCGCCTTCAGAAGCAGCAACTTCAGCCCTCCACAACAAAATGTGTCCCAAACGTAAGTAACGGAAGTTGTTGGCACAAATACCTGTCTGCCAACCAGAAGTAGTTGACAAGGTATTACGCTCTGCTTTGTAGAAGAAAGTCTTTTCAACAGTAACATAAGGTCCGCCCCATGTTTGATCGCGAATCCAGTCCTGACCACGCATGATACCCCAATCCATGTATGGAAGACCTCTGCGGCCCATGGTAAAGTCAATACGAGGGTCAAGCAAATCAGTGGCAGGAATAAATTCGTCGGTAGAAGCAATTCCCTGGTCATTCTTTAGATCGGTATTGTTGAAGGTATCAAACAATGGCAAACCGGCAGCATCTACCTTGAATGCATTGGCCAAGTTCTGGGTTGGTTGGTGGAAACCACAGCACATTCCCAATTCAGGAGCATAAGGCGCATTTAATCCGATTCCCATTTCACCATTCAATGATTCGCTGATGTCGTTCACATTTCTCTGAATTTCAAAGATTGACTCCGAATTGTTATTTTTTGCAATGCGGAAGTTGTCAAAGAATTTATCAGCTAAAGTAAATCCTCCATTAGTGATAATGTCGTCTAACAAAGGTTTTGCGCTAGCGTAATCCAGAACCTGCATGTAAGCACGGGCAGCCAGAGCTTTGGCAGCCCATTTGGTTGCACGGCCAGGTTGCGACTGCCTGGCAGGAAGATTGGCGGCAGCAAATGCCAGGTCATCAGTAATAAATTTCAAAACAGCACCCGCTGCATTATCATTGGTAATTGTATTGGCTTCATCAACCTTATCTTCTGTGATCAATGGAATTTTATCACCAAAAACTAACCATGATTCGAAATAATACAAGCCTCTCAAAAAGCGTGCTTCAGCTTTTAATTCTGTAGCAGTAGCAGCGGCAAGATCAGGAGTCTTAGCTATAACATTCAATACAATATTACAACGGTTAACTCCCATACCAATATTTAGCGCCCATTTGTCAGCAGGGTAATTATTGGTGGTTGACATATCCCAACGTTCGATTTCATTAATTGGCTTTTGGTCGCCTTCATTTGAACCTTTTGCGCCATCGTCAGATGCAACAGATCCGTAAGTCCAGTTGGTGATAGATGCACCCCAACTGACGGTCCATAAAGCAGACCCTTTAACCATACTGTAAGCTCCGGTTAGCAAAGCATCAACGCCCTTTTCGCTGTAGAATACATCTTCGGAAGTCGATCCAAGCGGCTTTTTATCCAAAAATGAATCTGCGCAAGAAAAAGACAGAGCCGTAAGAAAAACGGAAGCCATTATAATTGATAATTTTTTCATATCATCCTTTGTTTTAAATTAATAATATTCACAAATATTACAGACCAAGGGTTAAACCCAATGTAATCTGACGAGGTGTTGGCCATGATCCTTTGTCAACTCCCATCCGGTTACCTTCTCCAGCAGTATTGCTTATAGTATTTACCTCTGGATCAAGGCCACTATAGCTAGTAAGGGTAAACAAGTTAGTAGCCTGTAAATAAACACGAAGGCTTTTCATCTTAAATTTGTCAAGGATATTTTTAGGCAATGTATAACCCAGTCTCATGGTCTTCAGCCTTAAGAAAGATCCGTCTTCGATAAAGGCAGTGGAAGCCTCTTGCGAACCAGTTGAACCATCTAGCATAGGCAGTCTGGCACCAGTATTTGTCGGGGTCCATGAATCGTAAAGAGCATCTTTGCTTAATCCACCAGTAAACATTCCATAGTCAATCCACCTGCTTACATAATTGATCATGTCATTACCATAACTTCCGTAGAAGAACATGTTCAAATCGAAGTTGCCATATCCCAAATCAACATTTAAACCTCCTACAAATTTTGGGTGAGGGTCGCCGATAAAGGTACGGTCTTTGTCCATGGTAATTAAACCATCGTTATTTAAATCACGATATTTATAATGACCTACGGTGGTATAGCTATCGCCATATTTTGGTGCAGCGGCAGCCTCGGCAGCAGTCTGGATAATACCATCGCAAATTAACCCATAAAACATTGGGAAAGCCATACCGGCGCTTGCACGGGTATATTCAACCTGACGTTCTGAGTATCCCATCACTTCTTTTAAATTGTTTGAAAGTGACACTACTTCGTTTTTGTAATGCGACCAGGTTGCATTAACAGCATAGCTCAGTTTACCTGCCATAGCAGTATTGTGATAACCAACTTCAATGTCAATACCAGTATTTTTCATTTTACCAATGTTAACAAAAGGAGATTCGGCCATACCCAAAACCTGAGGTCTTGTTAATTTATAAAGCATATCGGAAGTATTTCGTTGCCAAACATCTATCGCTGCAGTTAATTTCTTATTTAACATCGAGGCATTGATACCCAAGTTTACTGTTTCGGTGGTTTCCCAAGCTACATCAGCATTGCCTTTTGTTGAAGGCTCAAATCCAGCAATCGCCGAACCAGTTGTTCCATTCAGATTATAAGCAGCAGTATAGCCATTGGTTCCATAAGTTGAATACATGATATATTCGTCAATCTGGTCGTTACCGGTTTTACCCCAGCCTGCTCTAACTTTAAGAAGGTCTAACCATGTTTTTGTACTGGCCATGAAATTTTCTTTACTAACTTCCCAGGCGGCTGAACCTGCAGGGAATACTCCGTAACGATTGGCTGCTCCAAACCGTGAAGAACCATCACGCCGTACTGTAGCTTCAAAGAAATATTTTCCCATCAAGTCGTAATTAGCACGACCGAATTGTGAGAATAAAGCCCATGAGGATCCGTTTCCATCATTCACTTTGTTAATTTCACCTGAAGCAAGCTGCATGTAATCAGGCGCTAACGAGAAATATTGACTACGCCCGGCAGTTAACCATTGGTAAGTGCTGTTCACAGCCTCAGTTCCTAAAACCACGTTGATAGTATGGATGTCTTTAATGGTCGTGCTGTAATTAATCGTATTTGACCAGTTCCACAAAATCGAATAGTTTGATTCAATACTCAAACCGGCAACCTTGTTAGGTTCTGCATTTTCGTATGTTGGGATAGTATAATTTTTTACATTCTTCTGATCAAAATTGTATCCGAACAAACTCTTAACAGATAAACCTTTCATCAGGGTAGCTTCACCATAAATATTTCCAAGTATACGAACCCGCTTATTATCGTTATTTTTAGCATGATCGAGCATAGCAACAGGGTTAGCAGCATTTCCGGTTCCAGGAGCCCTTGATCCGGCAAAATTTCCCATGATGTCATATACCGGAACGATCGGTTGCATACGGTAAGCCATCGAAATCGCATTACCTTCGCCATTGTTACTCAAATCACCATTTTCATGATTTAGCACAGCCTGAAGTGACTCACCAACTTTCAGCCAGTTGCCAAATTTGGTGTCAGCATTCACGCGGAAATTGTACCTTTTGAAACCTGTATGGATCAGGAAACCTTCTTCGCTCAAATAATTTGAAGATAAGGAGTAAGTAGATTTAGCTCCACCACCTGATACGGAAAGATCGTATTCCTGAATAACACCTGTACGGTAGATTTCGTCGTACCAATTTGTTCCTTGTTTATTGGCTTTATAAATCTGGTAATCAGGATAATTATACAATTTAGGATCGGCAGAAGGATCTCCCTCCATAGTACCTTTTGGTAAAATATAGTCGGGAATAACAGGAGCAGAACCGGTACCATAGGCATTTTGTGAGGTTGGATTACCGAGAAGCCAAAGCGCTTTACCATATTCTTGAGTATTCAACAAGTCATACTGATTGGAGGCGTTTGAAATACCAGTCCTTACAGACAATGTTACACTTGCTTCCTGATTCTGGCGTCCGTGTTTGGTAGTAATCAAAATTACGCCATTCGCTCCACGGCTACCGTAAATAGCTGATGAAGAAGCATCTTTTAATACGGAAATCGACTCAACATCGTTAGGGTTGATATTATTACCCGGGCCTACCGGAACACCGTCAATAACATACAATGGATCAGAGTTATTAATTGTACCAATACCATGGATACGAATAGTTGCATCGGAACCAGGAGTATTACCCGAAGTTACAGTTACCCCTGATACTTGACCCTGCATACGGCTGACAACACTTGGTGCACTCGAAATTTTCATCTGCTCGTTAGAAACAGTTGAAATAGATCCGGTTATTTCCTCTTTCTTACGAGTACCATAACCAACAACTACAACTTCATCAACGCCAATTACATCAGCAAGTAATGTCACATTAAAATTGGTTTGAGACCCAATTTCAATGTCCTGACTTTTCAAACCAATGTATGAAACACTTAAAGTTTTGGCGGCAGATGGTGCAGAAAAAGTGAATTTTCCATCCATATCGGTAATTGTACCGGTTGTAGTTCCTTTAACAACTACAGTAACTCCAGGGATCGGAACTCCGTCTTCACCAATAACCTTTCCGGATAGTGATTTTTGTTGCGCATAAGAGGTAAGGGCTAAAAAGCACGAGAACAACAGCAATGCTGAAATTCTCCAGATACCTTTTAATTTACTTTTTTTCATAAATTTTAATGTTTAATTTGTGATAATAACGTGATTAGAAACAACTTGATTAAAGAAAGTCGAATGAGTGACTTCTGGATTCTTTAATTGCAGAGACTTACATAGGCATTTAATTTATGTGAATAATTTGGTTCGTTATTCGTTTGTCAAACTCCCTCTGGAGATTTCTTTTAACTAAATGCAAACATCAAAACATGAAAAAACAGCCGAAAGGCCTGTGAAATTTTTGAAAGAGAACAAACCAATTACACCATGTAGTAGATTGATGTAAAAAGCATGAACATTAAAAATAGCCAGTTTCTTCGATCTTGTTTGTGTTTGCGTGTGTTAATTCAGTTTTTGCGTGATTGAATTAACGATACTAAAGTATATTAAATATGGTCAGAGTGGTTAATGTTAATATGTGTTAAAAAAAACATTTTCCTGACTAGTAGAATTTCAAATGGCATTTCTCAAGTTCACAAAGCATGTGTAGGAAAATCCATATCATTAACTAACAGAAACTTAACACATAGCAATATCGATATATTTAGCTGTGTTTCATTAAAATTCAGTGTTGCGAGTTGGGGAAATATTTGATCTTTTGATGAAATTTTAAAAAAAGATAGGGTTAAAATCAGTTTTTCTGCTGATTTTAACCCTACAAACGATATGTTTTCTCGTTCTTCTACAAAACAAATAAGACTAAAAACTCTTTATTTACATCGGAATTTCATTTTCACCTTTCACATAACCAAAATTGGCAAGAATACCACCATCGACATAAAGGATATGTCCGTTCACAAAATTACTGGCTTTTGAGGCAAGGAAAAGCGCTGCATTTGCAACATCTTCGGGTTCGCCCCAACGACCGGCCGGCGTGCGGGTCATAACCAAATCGTTGAAAGGATGGCCATTCTCGCGGATAGGTCCAGTTTGGGCAGTCACAATGTAACCTGGGCCAATGCCATTAATCTGAAGGTTGTATTTTGCCCACTCACAACACATGTTGGCAGTCAACAGTTTCAAGCCTCCTTTGGCCGAAGCATAAGCAGAAACCGAATTACGCCCGTAAACACTCATCATCGAACACATGTTGATGATTTTACCTGAACGTTTGGCAATCATTCCCGGAGCTACCCGTTTCCCTACGATCAGTGGGGCAACCAAATCAACATCAATAACCTGTCTGAAATCGGCAACTGGCATATCCAGAATTGGAATTCGCTTGATAATCCCGGCATTATTCACCAAAATGTCGACCGAACCAACTTCTTTTTCAATGATTGAAATTCCCCGATCAACATCAGTTTCATCGGTTACATTAAATACTACAGTAAAAACATCGATGCCAACAGCTCTATACTCCACTTTGCAAGCTTCAAGCTTTTCTTCGCTCAAATCGTTTACACAAATTTTAGCTCCTGCCTGACCAAGGACTTTGCCAATGGCCATTCCAATACCATGCGTTCCACCTGTAATCAGGGCAACTTTTCCGGTTAAATCAAATAAATCGTACATATGCTTTATCTAATAAAATTAAGACTCCAAAAATTAATCTAAAGTCATTCAATTGTCAGTGATGGTCATTAAGTTGCATTGAAACGACAATAGAATAACTATGAATGACGACAATTGACTGCTTCAAAGAAAAAATAGCGAAATAAACAGACAATCATTTTAGATTATCTCAATTGATTGGGTTGAACCACATCCATATCGGTGTAATCCATATTTTCGCCAGCCATACCCCAAATAAATATGTAGTTGCTTGTTCCTGCTGCCGAATGAATCGACCAGTTTGGAGAAATAACTGCCTGTTCATTCTGCATCCAGATGTGACGGGTTTCCTGAGGTTGCCCCATAAAGTGACAAACAGCCTGACCTTCAGGAACATTAAAATAGAAATACACTTCCATACGACGACTATGCGTGTGAGCCGGCATGGTATTCCACACGCTCCCGGGACGCAATTCGGTCATTCCCATCTGAAGTTGGCAAGTTTCAACCACTTTACTAATCAACAACTGATTGATTTGACGCTCATTGGACATTAACTGAGAACCCATCTGCAATACATTGGCATCTTTCAGGGTAATATGGCGTGTTGGTAATTCTTTGTGCGCCGGAGTTGAATTCAGGTAGAAACGTGCCGGTTCGTTAGCACTTTCAGATTTGAAAACAATCTGTTTGGCACCCTTCCCAACATATAATGCTTCCTTGAAATCGACTGAATATTCTACTCCATCAACAATCACTGAACCTTTCGCTCCAACATTAACAATACCCAGTTCGCGACGTTCGCAAAAATACGCAGCTTTCATCGGATCAATAGCAGTCAATTCCAGCGATACATTGACAGGAACTGCGCCACCAGAAATATAACGGTCGTAATGCGAATAAACCAACCGGATTTGATCGGCTTCCATTACTTTTTCGATCAGGAAATTTTCGCGTAATTGTGTGGTATCATACTTTTTCACATCCCTGGGATGAGCAGCAAAACGTTCTTCAAAAATGATTGACATGGTATTTGAATTTAAAAGTTCGAATTTGTTTGAGAACAGTTGGTAAACCATTGCTTCAGTTACCTTAAAACTGATCAAATCATATGCAAAGATAAAAGTTATTTATGAATGCGCAATCGATTGCATTTTTATTTTGGTTTTCACGTTTAAAAAAGAAATTATTAGCATATTTGTATAAATTACCGAATGATTATGAATAGAAATAAGAATACCGAACCAACCATTCATGACATTGCCAGAGAACTGGAAATTTCGGCATCAACTGTGTCGCGGGCGCTGAATGATAATCCGCGAATTAGCCTGAAAACCAAAGAAAAGATAAAGGAGGTTGCTGATCGGTTGGGCTATCGTCCGAATACGCTCGCTTCCAATCTTCGGAACAAGAAATCGAATACCATCGGAATTGTGGTTCCCCTGATTAACCGTCATTTCTTTTCATCAGTAATTAGCGGTGTTGAAGATGTGGCATTCAAAGCCGGGTACAATGTAGTTATTTCGCAATCGAACGACCTTGCTGCTAAGGAGATAAGCATTGTACAGTCGATGTTTTCGAACCGGGTCGACGGACTGATTATTTCCATTGCCATGCAGACTGACACCTTCGATCATTTGAAACTTTTCAGGAAAAAACATATTCCATTGGTCTTTTTTGACCGTGCTGTCCCCGAAATTGAAACCGTTAAAATTGTTGTTGATGATTTTGCAGGTGCATTCAGGGTTACTCAGCATTTAATCGATCAGGGATACCAGCGAATTGGTCACCTTGCCGGGCCTCAAAACCTGACCACCTATCTCGACCGCAAAAATGGCTATATTGATGCACTCCTTAAAAATAAGATTGCTTACGATGAATCATTAATTATTGTGAATACGCTGACCAGCGATGAAGGTGTTCCGGCAATTCAGCAACTAATGAGTCTGCCAAATCCTCCGGATGCTATTTTTTGCGGAAATGATACCACAGCGCTAAGTGTCATGATTTATCTGCGCGATCAGGGAATCCGGATTCCTGAAGATGTTGGAATCGTAGGTTTCAGTAATGAACCATTTTCTAAAGTTGTTTCACCTTCTATTTCAACCATCGCGCAACCAGGATTTGAAATGGGTCAAAAAGCAGCCGAATTGATTATCCGGAAAATTGAAAACAAAGAGCGGACTTACCAAACCATCACCTTACCTACCGAATTGATTATCAGGGAATCATCGAATCGAAGAAAGTAAAGTGTCATTAGTCAATAGAAAATGTTGCTTTGTAATTTTTCTAATGACTATTGACTTTTTCCTGATGGTTAAGGTCATTAGAAAAGTGGATTTACCGGATACGGTCGATGGAACGAATCAAAGCTTCGTCTTTTTTAATACCCCGAATGGCCAGATAATCTAAGACAATGGCCACCAAAGGCAAAACTACACCGGTTTTAAAACTGATTTGAGCTCCGCTAAAAGAAAGATAAGTATAGAAGATAAACAATCCGAACAAGCCCAACAACATCAAGATTGTAAAGAAAATAATCTTCACCTGCTGAGGACGGTTCTTAAAACTGAAAATAGCAAAAACGTGTGAAGCCATAATAATGGCCAACAAAACCGAGATTACCAAACCACCTTGTTTAACTGCTCCATCCAATAAAATACCTTTAAAATTGAAGGTATAAATGGCGCCATCTTTGGCAATTTCAGCAAAAGGCAATAAGAACAAAAGGCCGATCAATAAGGCGGAAATAAAAAGGTATACTGTCTGAATTCGTTGTATCATGATTAAATTTTTTTGTGCAAAAATAAACTTTTTTCAAGGTGTTGGGCAAAAACATTATTCTGAAACTGATTTTTATTTCAATTTAAAATGACACTAAACCGCCACCCTTTTATTCGTTTTCGTGTACCAAATGTATCCTGAAATGTTTTGGAACCCACAGTTTTTTAATTCGCGCATGTAGGTACGCAACTGATATTTATAGTTATCCGATTCCATGTCTCCCGATTTATAATCGACAACCACTACCACATCTTTGCCAATCATGATGCGGTCGGGACGCTTCACTCCATTCGCACCGGTCAGGATATTTCGTTCGTTTACCACCCTGTAAGTACCATCGAACCACGACTTCACCTCCGGATCGGCAAGTAATTCGGTCAGTTCTGCCAGCATTTTTTCGGCTTCGTCCGACCCGATTTTTCCTTCCGTTTCGATCCGCTTTACAGCTTTAAGCAAATCGTCGGTGGTGGCAATCAGCGACAGAATTTCGTGAATAAGCTTGCCCTTGTTGATGCCGCTTTGCTTTTTATTATCGTGTGTAAAAAAGTCTTCACCCCGTTTCCTGATATTCAGAAACTTTCTGAAATCGGCAAATTCAAAGGCCGACAGCCGCACATCTTTCATCATCGGCTCTTCCTTTTTCTTTTCCTTCAATGCGGAATATTCGCCAATCTCAACCAACAATTTTTCAGGATTATAGGCAGTTTCAAACTGAATCGATTCTTCAGCTTTTAATCCGAAGGAACCCAGACTCGCTTGCTTTTCGACAGCCAGTTTCAACAAATCTCCAACGGTAGTGAGCTTACCGGAAAACGAGGCCCAAATGTACAGTCCCGCCTTGGCGCGTGTAAAAACCACGTACATCAGGTTCAGGTTATCGATGTAGGTATTGAATTTTTCGGCAAAAAATTCGCGGTAAAAAATCGATTTTCCAACGTCAGCTTTAAACCGTACAGGTACCAGTTCCATTCCGTCAAAAGGTTCAACATCAGGCTTACACCATAGCAGCGGTGCCATGTCCGGCGACGAATGCGGGTGAACCGACCAATCGAAAAACGGCACAAACACATGGGTAAATTCCAACCCTTTCGACTTATGGATAGTCAGCACATTGATCGCATCAATGCTATCCGAAATCGGAATGGTAAAGCGGTCGCCGTTTTCGTCCCACCAATTCAGGAAGCTGGTGAGTTCCGAAGCATGGTTGCGCTCGAACACCGAAATCTGATCGACAAAAGCCTGCAAATAGGCCAGCTCGTCGGCCAGACTAAACAAATTAAACATCTCGCAGATGCTGTAAATAATCTCCAGAATCGGTTTTCCGGCCACTAATTCCTGAAAGCTTTTGCTGGCAATATATTGCAACAATGTAAGTTCGGAGTCCGGAGTTTGGAGTTCGGAGTCTGAAGCCCAAAGTTCAAAGTTTAAAGTTTCATGCTCGGAGTAGCCATATTCTTTGCCGCCTGCTTTAGCTGACTGACCTCCCCATTGCCCTTTGCCCTCTGCCCCCTGCTTTTTCAGCCTCGGAGCTATCTTCCGGTAATACAAATAATTCAACTGTGCTTTCACCACCTGATCATCCGGATTCAGGAACCCGGTCAGGATGGCAATAATCAGGCTGATCACCTCCGAATTGTTGATGTATAAGGATTCTCCGGAAAGAATATCAAAGTTGTATTGTCGGTTCTCCGGAAGGCTTTTTTGTTCCAAAAACAGGTCGGCAATCAGGCGGGCTTCCTTTTTCTGGCGAACCAGAATCGCCATTTCAATGGCTTTTACTCCTTTATCCTGAAGTGATTTGATCGATTCGACCAATTCTGATAGGATCATTTTTTCATTCGCGTCGGCCAGTTCTTTTTTCGATTCCAGAAACCGCACCCGCACCTGTCCTAAATCGGCCACTTCTTTGTTCGAAACCTCCTGAACACTGTCGGCATACACTTCCGGAATAGTAATCCCAACCGGATTTTCGGTAATCTCAGCTTCTGTTAGTTCACCTTCGATATGCTGCTGAAGCAATTCAGGCACCAACCTGAAAATCGTATTGTTGAAACGGATCACTTTACCGTGACTGCGCCAGTTGCTGCTCAATACCTCGTTCTGAAGGCCAAAAACCGGGAAACTTTCGCCCAGCTTGCCCGCCAGCAACCGCCAGTCGCCACTGCGCCAGCGGTAAATGGCTTGTTTCACATCACCAACCACCATCCCCAGATTACCCTCCGACAAGGAATTACTAATCAGCGGACGAAAATTATTCCACTGCAAACCTGAAGTATCCTGAAACTCATCGATCATAAAATGCGAATAAACCGAACCTGTTTTTTCGTACACAAACGGTGTTTCGGAGTCGGCAATCACATCTTTGAGCAAATGCCCCGAATCAGAAATCAGCACAATGCCCTTTTCGCGGCACAATTCTTTGACCGATTTGCGTAAATCGACCAGAATACCCAGCGTGTACAACTGATTGACAATGAGTTTGGCGGTAATGTATTTTCGTTTTTCGGTTTCGATCAGGCGAATGGCTTCCTGTAATTTGGGCATCAGTTTGGCTTCGGCCACTGCCAACAGTTGCGATTTCAGCGGCTCTTTCACCGTTGCAGTTACCCAGCCCGAAGCATCGGTTGCCGCCCGAAGAACTGTATTCGATGGCTCAAACTTAAAGTCTTTCATCTTCTGAAAACTGGCAGCTGGACCACTTCCCTTTCCCTTGAAATCGTCAGTCGACAAGCCTTCCATCGCCAGAATATTCAAACCTTCCTGTCCCAATGTTTTAATTCGTGTTTCGTACAGAACGATGATTTTACTGAGTTTTCCGCGGTAATCTTTCAGAAAAGCGCGGTCGTTCAGTTTTTCGTACAAACTATCGTTCAGCGACTTAAAAGTTTCGTTGTAAATCTCGTTTCCGAGGCGCAGAATATCCTTTTTCAGGTTCCAGCCTTTGCCTTCGCGGATTTTATCGGAAGCAAACGCATCGAGCCATTCCAACAGTTTCGGGTCGTCTTCTACCGACTGAATCATGCGGTCGGCAGCCTCTTCCAAAATGCTTTTTTCGTCCAGCTCCACGTTGTAAGCCGCGTTGATGCCCAGTTCACGATTAAACGCCTTGATAACCCGTTGAAAAAAGCTGTCGATGGTGCTAATGGAGAACCGCGAATAATCGTGCAAAATGCGTTTCAAAACCAGTTGTGCCTGCCTTTCCACCTGCATCGGGTGCCAACCCAATTCCTGAGTCAAAACATCCATGTACACCGAGTGCTGTCCTTTGGCCAGATGATACAATTCGCCAATGATGCGCGATTTCATCTCGGCAGTGGCTTTATTGGTAAAGGTCACCGCCAGAATGTGACGGTAGTTCGACTCGTTGGTGAGCGCCAGTTTCATGTATTCGATGGCCAGCCGGAAGGTTTTCCCGGAGCCCGCAGAGGCTTTATATACTTTGAGTTGCGACATAATTTAATAGTTGGGCCACGAAGGCACGAAGACACAAAGTAAAAAATGAAAGACTTTGTCCTGTTTTTCCTAGTGTCTTTGTGCCTTTGTGGTAAAAACTGTTGCTTTTAAAATTGAAAAACTAAAAGTAAGCATATCTCCGATACGGCAAGCACGATTGGGTTTGGTTAATTGATAAATTGTTGAAAAGTATTGGGAAAGAAGCTGTTTTAGGGTGGTGAACATATAGAAAATAATCGTAATTTTATTGATACAAATCTGAAAGTTATCAGACATATAAACGAGTTGCAAGCAATTTAAAAAACCATGAATCAAGACACTCAAGAGTTTATACAAACCTGGACTACTAAAATTTCTGAAATTAAAGGAATTGATCTTGGGGCCGTATTTAACAGATATACTTCTCTTTATATTCTTTATAACAGACTATATAATGAGTCATTCCGACAACTTAAAAGTACAAACAGCTTGACAAAGCCTAGATACACGGACTTTGAAAAGGCAACAATATTAGTTGTTCAATATAACTCTGCGAATGATATTATTACTAGACTCCAAAACAATAACCACTTTCCAGACATAGAAACAATTGCTGACATTATAAGGAATGACATCTTTCACATTAACCTTGCCGATGGCGTTTCTCAAAAGAATGTTGATGCTCAATTAGTGAATAATCTGAGTAGCGATGACGCTAATGTCAAATCACAAGCCGTACTTAGTACTATTTACAATGTCAGGTGTAATATGGAACATGGGGAAAAGCATTTTGAGGAGTATCAAAGACTATTGCTAGAACCTTTAATCGGAATTTTACAAACCATAGTGGACTTGCAATTAGAAAAATTGAAATAAAACTGCATGCAACAGCAATCAATACCCGCTTTAGTGTTTAATTCTCATCATATAAAAGAACCCGTTCAAAATACAAAACCTGCAAAACAAATAAGCCATAAGCTATGAAAACAAGACATCTGACAACCACCCTATTATTAGTGATTTCCGTGATTCAATTTTCCTATTCACAATCAGGAACCTGCAAGGTTTTGAAACCTGAAATAGCGACCAGCTATTCGGGAGATTGTAAAAAAGGCTTGGCAAACGGGAATGGCATTGCCGTTGGGACCGATAAATATGAAGGGAAGTTTAAAGATGGTTTGCCTCAGGGCAACGGCACCTATCAGTATGCCAACGGAGAAGTTTATGTGGGCGATTTCAAAGAAGGGATGAGAAGTGGCAATGGAAAATTTACCTTCAAATTTCTGGGTAGGGATTCTACTTATATGGGGATGTGGAAAGAGGATAAGTTGGTCAAGAAAGTTATTCCGCCAGCTTATGTAATCACGCAAAAATTTAACCTTCAACGGTATACTGTTCAGAAGTCGAATGCGGGAAATCGGGTGATGTTTGCTTTTATGCAAAATGGTGCAAACAATCGTTCTCTGACAGGTTTATCATTTGCCGATAGTGGTGGAACTCCTTTAAGTTTGGGACAGGAACAAGGATTTGATAATATCCAATTCCCATTTAACTGTAAGGTAACATATAGTACTTTAAACTCATTACGGTCAGCTAGCATTGATGTCATTTTCGATATTCAGATCAATGAACCTGGCCAATGGAAGATCACACTTTTTAATTGAACGACTCCATCAACAGATATTTACAAGATTATTAATCATTAAAACCAACAACATGGGCTTATCAATTATTCCGTTATTTATTCTTCCCGTTTATTTAGCTATTCTGGCGGGTATTTTATACCTGGGTTAATAGATTTATTGTTCTGAAGTAGGAGCAAAACGATTCATTGCGCGAAATCATTAAAAAAAATGGATAGTAAATTGACTTTAAATTAGTTACAAATGAAGACTTTAGAAACCCGTGTATCCAAAATTGCCTTGATGTCCATATTCCTGTTGACTTTACTGATTCAGGTTGCAGCCGGACAGTCTGTAAATGTTGGGAAAACAGGGGTTCATGGGAAAGTGCTTAAGAAGTACATTGAACCGACGGAGTTAAAAAAACTTGTTGAAAACCCTGTTGATTCGATCTGGATTATAGACGTCCGGTCTGAGAAAGCATATTCAAATGGCCATATCCCAACGGCAAAATCCTTTCCTGCGGGAACAGTCACAAGCCGGTTAAACGAAATCCCCAAGAAACAATATTTGATTCTCTACTGCACCGTGGGTGCAAATGCACAAATCGTATCAAAGAAACTCAAAAAAGCAGGATACAAACGCTACATCAACTGGGGTGGCATTTCGCGTTGGGAATGGGGAAAGGAGACTAAATAAATATCCAATGCTTTTCATTTTCAATACTATTTTGCTTACAGAGAATTGTAGCAAAAGAGGCTTTCCTTGAATTAGAATGTAACCTCCCTAAAAGTCGTCTTCGGAAACTAGGTTGTGATTAATCTACTTTTCTAAAAATTATCGTAATTTCCGCAGCTGAAAGCAAGAAAAATGTTAATTGTTTCGTTTATTGCTCGAATGCAGAAACACTTTTCCTCACCAAATGGCAGACCAAAAACATATCAATAGACCAGAAATAAAGGTAGACGAACTTTTATCGACCATAGATAACATCAAATGGGAAAATGGCCACGAATTTTCGTACAACGGAACCAATTTCTTGCTCTTTTTGCTAACACCGGCAGAACACGAACAAAATGAAAGCCATGAAGAAGCAGAATATTTTGAATCGACCGGAGGAAAAGACGGTTGGGATATCTATTTACTGGAAACGATTTCTGTAGAGAAAAGGAGAAAGAAATTATTTCATGAAATAGCCGAATGCTATCTCCGTGATCGAGACTTTTCGAATTCTGAAGCACACCAAATTGCTCTCGAAGAAGAACAAAAATTCTTTGGAGAAAGAAAAAAATAGTTTTTGATGTGTTTCTGCATCTGTGCCGAATTAGCAAGGATAAAAAGGACACATTATAACGTTTCTGAAGTGAAACTCCCTTCGACATCTTCCATATGTCGTTGGCAATAACTCATTCAAACATAAACTTTAATGACACTGACTTCAAAACCCGGTAACGAACGAATGCTGCAATTTTCGCTATCGAAGGCATCGTTCAGGGCTTTTTCACTGACCAATTTCATGTTCAAACAAAACAAGCAATTTTAGTATAAAATCAATTCAGATTTAGTAAATTGCTTATTATTTGCGATTAATTTGACAACTATCAGAATAGATTAATGAGAAATGGAACTGGAGAGATTCAGCTTGAATTAAGAAAATTTGTTGCTCCTGAATATATTTTTGGTTTAAGCGCCAGGCTTTTAGCCGGAAATTTTTGTCGTCAGTTGGGCGGGAAAAAAGTATTGCTTGTAACAGATTCGGGTATCATAAAAACTTCCTGGTTGAAAGAAGTTGAAAATTCATTAATTCAATCAGATATTGACTACGTTATTTTTTCGTCCATTTCGCCTAACCCGCGAGATTATGAAGTGATGGAGGGAGTAAAATGTTATCGGGAAAACAAATGCAACATCATTTTAGCTCTTGGAGGCGGAAGTGTACTTGATGCAGCCAAAGGAATTGGGATTGTTTCGACCAATCATTTACCTATTTCCACATTCGAAGGTGTCGACAAAATTGAACGTCCCATGCCGCCATTAATCTGTATACCTACAACGGGAGGTACTGCCGCTGATGTTTCACAATTTGCCATTATTAATAATTACAGCGAAAGATACAAGATGGCCATTATCAGCAAATCAGTTGTTCCCGACGTGGCACTGATTGATCCTGAAACTCTTACCAGCATGGACAGTTTCCTGACGGCTTGCACCGGAATTGACGCTCTCTCTCATGCTTTTGAAGCCTACGTTTCGAATGCAAGTTCGGCGGTGACCGACTTATATGCCCTTGAAGCAATTCGACTGATTCATTTCAACCTATTAGAGTCATATCATCATCCTTTAGACATTCAGTTGAGAGGGAAAATTATGCTATCCAGCCTATATGCCGGACTGGCCTTTTCAAATGCGAGCTTGGGTTGTGTCCACTCTATGGCGCACAGTTTAGGTGGATACCTTGATTTACCACATGGCGAGTGTAATGCGATTTTATTGCCTCATGTGGTTGATTTTAATTACAACTCAGCATCCGATAGATATAACATAATTGCACAAACATTAAACATCTCTATTTCCGGATTAAATGAATCACAAATAAAAAAAAGGTTAATCGACCATCTGAAAAGTTTCAACCAATCATTAGGAATAAATTCAAACCTTTCTGATAAGCAAGTAACAATAAGCGACATTCCGGTACTTTCTGCGAAAGCGATAAAAGATCCATGCAATGCAACCAATCCAAAGCCTCCGATTAAAAGAGACATAGAAGTAATATACAGCGAAGCAATGTAACAATGAGCGAAGAATGGGAAAAATACCGAAACAAAATTATTGGCCTTGGTGAAGGCTCATCGAGAAAAAGCTATTATCCTGAACTTCAGAATAAGATAGAAGAACTTGAAACTTCGCGAGAAAATTTGCTGACTATTGTAAACAGCATAAGCGATGCTCTTTTCATACACGATCAAGAAGGGAAAATATTATTACTGAACAAGAAAGCGCAAGATTTATATCAAATCCAGGAAGATGAATTTGATCGGATTAGTATTTACGACTTGATACTCGACCCAACAGATCAAAACAAAATATGCCTGATTTGGGATAAAGTAATTAAAGGGAAAAGTTACGTTTTCGAATTGACATCGGTAAATGCAAAAGACAAGGATGAAATCCCTGTACAGGTCTCTATTAATCAATCTATTTGGAATGGCAAAAAAGTGTTGGTAGCTGTTGTTCGTGATTTTAAAGAACGAAAAAAATACGAGGAAGAGTTAATCGCTGCAAAAAAGAAGGCAGAAGAAAATGACCGTTTAAAGTCAGCTTTCCTAGCCAATATCAGTCACGAAATCCGAACTCCAATGAATGGTATTCTTGGCTTTGCTGAACTACTTAAGCTTCCTGACCTAACCGGTGAGCAAATGCTTAATTATGTTCGCATTATTGAAACATGTGGCGCCAGAATGCTAAATATCATAAACGATCTCATGGATATTTCAAAAGTGGAGTCGGGTCTGGTGACAGTTTCGCTTAAAGCTGTTGACGTTACGGAACAATTGAATTACCTTTTTGAACTATTTAAACCTGATGCCGAAAAAAAAGGACTAAAACTAATAAAGGTTGAGCCGACCTCCGGTAGCTCGATAATAATCTATACCGACAAGGAAAAATTAATTGCAATCCTAACCAATCTGCTTAAAAACGCCATTAAGTTTTGTCCTCACGGAACTATTAGGTTTGGCTATACAACTCAAAAACAGCAAATTGTTTTTTTCGTAGAAGATACAGGAATCGGAATTTCAAAGGAAAAAATCTCGACTATTTTTGAGCGTTTTATTAGGGGAGATCACGAAATGTCAGCAAAATACGAAGGAGCAGGATTAGGCTTATCAATTGTAAAAGCCTATATTGACATGCTCAGTGGTAAAATCTGGGTTGATTCGGAAATAGGTATTGGATCAAAGTTCTACTTTACACTGCCTCTCTCACCAGATCAGTCAATTTGTAAAAAGTAGAAAAACATTCGAATATCACGAAAGAAATAGATACTTTTTTTAAACCCAATATCATACTATCATTCCCGTTTCAGGAGTAGAATAGCTGAAAAAGCCCAACAATTCTTTACACCCTGAACCTATCGAAAAACAACGATCAATGAAAGTATCAAAAACAAGATGCAGGTGAATGCGTGTAATGCAATACTGCAAATGAATACCAATTGGATTAAAAATAAAAGAATGTTTACTATGAAATCATCTACACTTAAATCGAGCCTGATCCTATTGACCATTTTGACATTTTTTGCAACTACAAATGGTTACAGTCAGAAAGCACGCGAGGAAATCGCGGAAAAATACAAATGGAACCTAACCGATCTGTTTGCTACAGATGAAGCCTGGCGTACAGCGTTTAACGATATATCTATCCGGTTGGATCAGGTTGAAAAGTTTAAAGGTACGCTGACCCAATCGTCCGAAAACCTTCTGCATGCGCTCGAATACAATACTTCAATCTCCAAAGAAGCTTCAAATTTATACAGTTACGTCAGTATGAATTCTGACCTCGACACCCGGAACATGAAATATACTGGAATGAAACAGGAGTTAATGCAACTGTTTTCGAAATTTGGAGCCAAATCCGCATTTATCGAACCTGAAATTTTAACTGCCGATTGGGACAAAATCGATGGATTTATTAAGCAAGAACCCAAATTGCAAGTTTACCGAAAGGGATTGGAAGACATGTTTCGAACCAAAAAACATACTTTAAGCGAGCCTGAGGAGCGAATCATGGCGCTTTCGCGCACCGTTTCAGGAGTTCCTGAATCTGTTTTTGGCACTTTTTCCGACGCCGAGATGCCCAATCCTACTGTAACTTTATCGAATGGTGAAAAAGTTGAACTTACCAGTTCTGAATACAACAAATTAAGGGCATCGGCCAACCGAAAGGACCGTGAAATTGCATTTAAAGCATACTGGGACAACTATGCAAAATTCAAGGCCACTTATGGCGAAATGCTAAATGGGAAAGTAAATGCCGACTTGTTCCGATTCCGGGCCAGGCACTACAATTCTTCACTGGAGGCATCGCTTTATCCCAACAACATTCCGGTTGAAGTTTATCAATCGCTCATTACCAATGTCAACAAAAGCCTGCCTTCGTTTCACCGTTACCTGAATATAAAAAAGCGTATGATGGGTGTTGACACCCTGAAATACCTTGATCTATATGCACCGGTGGTAAAAGATGTAGATCTGAAATACAGCTATGAAGATGCTGCCAAAATCATTTTGGAAGCGTTGAAACCAATGGGCGCCGAGTATGTTGCGACGGTAAAAAAAGCCATCGATGAACGCTGGATTGATGTTTATCCTACTCCAGGGAAACGCACAGGTGCTTATTCGAATGGATCGTCGTACGACGGGCACCCGTATATTTTACTCAATTACAACAACCTCTACAACGATGTCAGCACTGTGGCGCACGAACTTGGCCATACCATGCACAGCTATTTTTCGAATAAAACCCAGCCCTATCCGCTCGCCAGATATGAAACGTTTGTGGCTGAAGTTGCTTCAACTTTTAACGAAGTGCTGCTTTTTAACTACATCATCAACACTGTAAAAGACGACGATGTTAAACTTTCGATCCTGATGAGCTGGCTCGACAATTTTAAAGGAACGCTTTTTCGCCAGACACAGTTTGCTGAGTTCGAACTCAAAATACACGAAGTGGCCGAACAAGGCAAACCGCTGACAGGTGATACATTCAGCAAAATTTATAAAGAAATTACTGATAAATATTACGGAAACGACCAGGGCATTTGCAAGGTGGATGATTATATCAGCATGGAGTGGGCTTACATCCCCCATTTCTACCGTACATTCTATGTTTATCAATACAGCACATCCTTTACAGCGTCCATTTCTTTGGCAGAAAAGGTGATGGGCGGCGACCAAGGTGCATTGGAAAATTATATGAAGTTTATATCATCCGGAGGTTCTGACTACCCCATTGAGCTTTTAAAAGAGGCTGGCGTTGACATGACTACCTCAGACCCATTTGAAAAAACAACTGCCGCCATGAATAAAGTGATGGACGAAATTGAAAAGATTTTGGACAGGAAGAAGAAATAACCAACAAAAAACCTGATATTAAAGCCTTCGTTTATAACGAGGGCTTTGTTTTTATGAAGCTCATTACGAAACAAAAAAAACTTTTCGATGAAAGAATATATTTTACTGTTCAGGGCCAATTATCAGGATATTGCTAATGTCTCTGCTGAAGTAACCCAAGAGCGAAACAACCGTTGGATGGATTGGATTAACGATTTGGTTGACAACAACCACTTGGCCGAGGGTGGAAATCATTTAACTGCGGAAGGGAAAATTCTTCGAAGTAACGGCGAATTTACAGTCGAATCCTTGCCTGGGGATAAAGAATCCTTATTGGGCTACATCCTGATTCTTGCCTCCTCGTTCAACGAAGCTATTGAACTCGCCAAAGGCTGCCCAATCCTGACAGGCAAAGGAACTTCGGTTGAAGTCAGAGAAATAAGCAACAACTAAAATCCAGTTATATAATTGATTAAGGATTCCATCCCTATCGAAAAAAGATGGAATCCTTAGTTTCAAACAAACCGAATTTCTATTTCTTCCCCCTTCTGATTCAGGGAAAATAAACCCTTGGGAAACAAATTACAACCATGTCTTTTAAATGACTTGGTGAGCTGATCCAATATTTCGGTCTTTGAATCAGGCAAACAATCCACATGGAAATAGCAATAAAGGTGTTTTTCGCTTTCTGCATCAAACTCAATCATGAAAACAGTATGTTCCGGAAACACCAAATCGTCGTAGGCATAAGCAATATCCAGATCGGTAGCTTCTTTAATCGCTACCCTAACTTTCTCTAAATCGCGAATTGTCATCGTGTAAGTTTTAATTGTTTGTGGTTTTCACTAGAACACGTCAAACCAAAATTTGATTTGGTGAATCCGTTCTGCCTCTTCGTACGACTGGCATTTTACCAATTGCATATTGATGGCATCTTCAAATTCCGTTTCGTTAAAGTCCATATCTTTAAGCAGTTCTTCCTTCGAATTTTTGTTGCATTCGCGCCTAAACTCATCATCCTGAATGAATTTCCGAATAAAACTAATTGATTTTCCCAGTGCCATAATTGTTAGTTTTTATGATTGACAAGATGTTGAGTTGCACGAATTACAGGAACTGGTACAAGCCGAACTATTTTTGGAATTTGCATTGGTCAAAGGATCCAGCCGGTTTTCGGTGAACATCCGGATATTATCCTCAATATTTTCACTTTCAGCTTTGTAAACAACTAGCCCGACATCGGTAAAAAACCCCAAGGTCATCAGTGGCATTTGATAACTGATGACAGCTTCAATACCAATTTGTTTAAGCGTGTCGCCCAGATCGCCTGCATTTAGACTGATACTTTTCGTTGGCAGCCATTCGCTGGTTTGATTGCTGCAATTGTAAATGCAAGCCAGCTCGGCATTGCGAAAGCCGCGGGCGATAATCCTTCCGGAAACTTTATTCTCTGTAACTGGTAAAATGATCTTCATGGCTGCGGATCTAGTTCCGATTATTTACTCGTATCCAAATTTTAATGTCCGGATTAATTCAAAACCTATACCCTAAAACCTAAACCATTCAAATATTGCACATTAAACTTATTCGACTAAAAATATCCTACATTTCGGTACGGTTTTCACGGCATAACTTACCAAAATGTAACCGCAAATCCAGATAACCAAACAACGTTGGCATAGAAAATTTTCTCTGTTTGTTTAGGTTCTTATCGATCACTATTTAGTAATCGATCAAATTAACGTCCTTTACAGCTTCAAAAGACCACAATACCTCGTAACTTTGTTTGTAACAAAATCGGCCGATTATGATCCTGAAAATATTGTTCGTCATTGCTATCGTACTACAGTTCTTTGCTGTTGGAGTGGCTATCAAACTAACCCGGGTTACTAAGTATAATTCGTCGTGGATGTTGCTAACCCTAGGCTTCATCCTGATGGCCATTATGCGTTTAGTAGAGTTCCTACCCTATATCAGCGATATAAAACCTCAGGATTACCGGGAAATTTTTGTTTGGGGAGGGGTAATAACTTCACTGGCTTTCGCCATTGGTGTTTTCATGATCCAGAAAATCTTTAAATACATGAAACGTGTAGAAGACTCACGGCGCCTGACCGAAAAAATGTTCCTGAATACCATCATCCAGACCGAAGAGAAAGAACGAAAACGCTTCGCCAAGGACCTGCACGACGGGCTTGGGCCACTGCTTTCGAGCGTAAAAATGTCGGTTTCGTCGCTGGCACAGATGAAACACGACGAAGCCTCGCGCGAAATCGTTGAGAATACAGAATTGGTCATTAATGAAGCAATAAAAGGCCTGAAGGAAATTTCGGATAACCTGAGTCCGCATATCCTGAATAATTTTGGGCTTGTGAGGGCAATCAATAATTTCGCCAATAAAATCAATATCACAAAAACCATCCGGATTAACCTGATCACTGAATTGAAAGATGAACGCTTTGATTCGAATGTTGAAGTGGTTTTGTACCGTGTAATTTGCGAATTAATAAACAATACCATCAAACATGCCCACGCAAAAAAGATTACTATATCTTTGACAATTACTGACGATGATCACCTAAACATCATTTACACCGATGACGGCAGAGGTTTTGATGTAAATAAAGTAATCGAACAGCAGGGAAGTAGTGGGATGGGCTTTTCGAATATTTATTCGCGCATCAACTCGCTGAAAGGTGAAATAAACATCGAAAGTGAAAATAAAAAGGGAACACTGGTAACCATTAAAGTACTGACGCATGACGAGTAGCCAACCGAAACGAAAAGTAATTATTGTTGATGACCATACCTTGTTCAGGAATGGGCTGCGGATATTGCTAAATACGCTGGAACACTACCATGTGGCTGGGGAGGCCGCCAATGGAAAGCAATTTCTCGATCTGCTTGAAAAAGGGGTACCCGATTTGGTTTTGCTTGACATCAACATGCCGGTTATGGATGGAATAGAGGCAGCCACTATCGCACAAAGATTATATCCCGACCTTAAAATCATCACACTGTCGATGTATGGCGAGGAAGATTACTATTACAAAATGGTGAATGCCGGCGTAAAAGGTTTTGTACTGAAAAATTCAGACATTAAAGAGGTGAAAACCGCGCTCGACGTGGTTTACGACGGAGGATCGTTCTTCTCCTCAGAACTGCTTCAGAACCTCGTAAACAGCCTGAAGTCATCATCCAAAAGCAAAGAACTCCATACCGAACTTTCGGAGCGAGAAATGGAAATACTGATCCTGATTTGTCAGGGATTATCGAACCAGGAAATTGGAGATAAACTGTTCATCAGCAAACGTACGGTCGACAAGCACCGCGCCAATATCCTCGAAAAAAGTGAAAGCAAAAACACCGCCCAGTTGGTGGTTTATGCCATCAAAAACAAGCTGGTTGAGCTTTAGCAAGACCGAGGTCGGGAAACGGAAAGGGAAAATCAATCAATCTCGTCAACTTCTGGAGGAACATTCTTTTTCCGCCCGAATTTATTTTTTATTTTAACCAGGAATGCCCTACCAATCAGAAAGATACTGAGATAAAAGGTAATCTCTCCGGCAATAATCAGGCCTGTAGTTATCCAGGCAACTTTTCCACCTGAAAATCCCATAAAAGGAACCACCAAGATCAGTCCCCACAATAGGCAAGAAATTCCGAAAATAATATAACCTGCCAACTTAGCCATATCACATAAACTTACCACTCCTTATAACAGCTTAAATCTGAAAAAGTTAATTGAGGCAGGGTCCAGTTTAATTTCGAATCCGTTTTTGGAATTCTGCAATAATTTGCTTTTGGTTTCTGTTATACAATCCTTACCAAAATCGTTAGTCGATTCCAATGACGGTGCGGTATAGCGGATATGTTCAGTCAACTGCATCTTCTTATTTCCAGTCAGATTACTGAAATTAATATGTGTAGACATGATTTTTCGCTCCGACAAATTCAGTGCGGTTACAACTATTTCCTTTTGGTCATCCGAAATACTTGCTGTCGCGTCAACAACTTTAAGCGCTTTTTCCAGAACGGGGCTAGTTACTTCGATGGGTAAATTTTGCTGAAGTGTATATCGTTGGTAAGCCTGCAAAGGCGTATAAATTGTCTGACAAAACGAACCTTCTTTGCTCGTCATTATCGGTGCCAACACATTTACTGTTTGAGCCCAGGTAGCCAAACCAATCAGATCGGCATTTCGTTGAAATAAATTCAAAAATTTACCGACCGCCAAGGCTTGCGCCCAATTGTACGAATATTCCATCTGGTAATCGCCCCTACCCTTTCCTGAATTCAAATCCCAAATACCCCATTCATCAACGGCAATTTTCAAAGGTTCCTGACGTGAAGGGAAGCGATACCAGGAAGAGAAATTTTCAACTTTTTCAGGCACATCCTGAAGCAAGCTTCTCATAGCATCAAAGTCAGTATTGAAAGCTTCGATACTATTCAGTAGCGTAAAATAGTTCGAATCGGATGGGATAGAATACAAATGAACCGCAAGAAAGTCACAAACCGGGTGCATCTCATCAATGACCTTTTTGCTCCATTCCAGATCAGTTGAATTTCCAACCAGGGTTAATTTCAACGAACGATCCTGAAGTTTCATTAACTTGACATACTGCCAGGCATCTTCGATGTATTTCTCCACATTCTGATGCTTTCCGGCATCCGTAACCGCATATTCTTCATTTCCGATGCCCCAGTATTTCACATTGAAAGGCTTTTCATAGCCATGCAACCGCCTTAGGTTTGCCCAATAAGTATCACCGGTTCCGTTACAATATTCCACCCAGTTGGATGCTTCTTCGGGAGTTCCAGTTGACATATTAACCACAAGGAAAGGCTCAGCCCCAATTTTTCGGCAATAATCAACAAACTCTGCTGTGCCGAAATGATTATCGTTGATGCCACCCCAAATCAGATTTTTGCGTTTTGGCCGTTCGGCTTTTGGACCAATTCCATCCTGCCAATGGTAAATTTTGACCACAGTGCCACCCGGAAATCTCAGGATTGGTACATTTAGGCCCTGCACTTTCTGAAGTACATCTTTCCTGAAACCGTTTTCGTCAGACAAAGGGGAATCTTCTTCATAAATTCCACCGTCAATACACCGGCCTAAATATTCGATGAATTGCCCAAAAATCATTGGCGAAACCTTTTCAACTGGTCGGTTTAAATCGACGGAAATCTGGACTTCAGAACTATCCTGAGCGAAAACACCCAATATGGCAAATTGGAGACCGATAAACAACACAACACTCTTTACAACAGCACTTAGATTCATCAAATCAGGTATTTATGTTTTTACTTTTCAATTGAAGTATTTGTTAATATTCGTGGGCAATCTCCAGCGCCTGCCGTCCATACGAACCACCAAACAGCAGGTAATGGTTCAGGATGTGATAAAGCTGGTACAACCGCATTCGCTTCCGCCAACCCTCCGGAAGAGGGAACTCTTCCAGATAAGTATTCCAAACCGAGCCAGAAAATCCTCCAAATAATTGCATCATTCCCAATTCCATTTCGCGATCAGCATAATAACAAGCCGGATCGATCAAAGCCGGGCCATTTGCCGTGTACATGTAATTTCCAGACCATAAATCGCCATGAATGAGCGAAGGCACCGTTTGATGCGGAAGCAAATCAGACATTCGGGCAACCAACTTTTCGTAGATTTTCTGCTCTTCCGAAGACATTCCTCTTGTTTTTTTAATCTGTTCAACCAGGCTCCAAATCCGCTGTTGCGCATAAAACTCAGGCCAGTTGTCTGTCCATGTATTATCCTGAATGGTTGTTCCGCAATAATTCGAATGGTCAAAGCCAAATGCCGAAGCTGTTTTACGATGAAGTTGAGCGATTCCTCTCCCCAACTGTTCATCCAGTCCGGAAGTATTGATGGCAGGTTGCAGGTATTCCATCAGCAATAATCCCGGTAAATCATCAACATCTTTACTCCAAAGCACTTTCGGGATACTCAACGTAGAAGCTGCCAAACGCATTTCATTCAGGCCAGCAGCCTCTTTCAGAAACAGTTCAGTCGGTGCCGAGGCATTCCACTTCAGGAAAAAATCGCCAATCGAAGTGCTAATTTTCACGGCATGATTAATACATCCGCCACCAACAGATCGGGAATCCTTCAAATGAACTGATGAACCGTAAATAGTCGTCAGTTTTTCAATGCACAATTGAATAATATTCTGCTCCTTAAATCGATTCATAAATCCGATTTAAACTTAAAATCAGTGATAAACACGGTTACTTCCACTCAATGACCAAAGTCTCCTCCGGAGAAATGGACAGGATTTGGCCTGAAACAGTTCCCTTTTTATCGGCAAACAACAAAGTAGGCTTTTTAGACTTGCCGGTTGTATCCAGCACAACTCGCCTTGAATCCGTCGATTTATTTACCACAACGGTAATCAGCGAATTGCCCGATTGCAATGTTTTCATCAACATTCCCTTTTGCAGCGATGCAAAAGAATAGGGCGCTTTATTGAAGTTAGATTTAAGCTCCTGAGCCAGTAATTGAGCTAGTTTCTCGGTGCCTCCAAGGCGTGCGCCAAGCCCAAGCAATGAAGGAATCCACAAGGTTTCACCCTTTCCGAATTGGTTTCGGGTAGCCACAGCTTCACCGTCAACTGTTGAAACTACTTTTCCGGAAGTATTCCGGATAAAACCTCTCCAAAGGTGGGCAGGTAAAGTAAGCTGATCAATGTTTACATCAAACAGATTATCTACTGCCTTAAATTCGCTGATGTTTCCACCCATCAATTTGGCAAAAGGGAAACCGGTTTTCATCGTGTTATGCAGATTATCATCAAAAAATCCGGTCAATCCGTCAACGATAAGTTTTCCGCCTTTTGAAACAAAAGCTTCCAACATTGGGGCATATTCTGATGGAACGGAAATCTGGTGCGCCAGAATAATCGTCGAACCGGAATAATCATCCTTAGAAAAATCAAACTCACCAAATTCTTTCAGGGTGGAATTAATTCCTAATTCTGAAAGTGTTTCAAAATAGCCTAAAGCCGATTTCATGACTCCGCCAGCCAGACGGCCTTCGTAGTTTTGCTGTGAAGGCGAGGCCATTTTTTTCTCAGCCCAAAGCGACTGCCGTACATATAAAATATTGATTCCCGATTCTACTTCACGTGCATTGGCAAACAGCTCCGATTTTGAATCGATTACCTTCAAAACGTCAGATGCTGCTTTGAGACGATCAGATGGCTGATCCTGAAAATCGAGCATGGCCCACTCTCCCGCTTCAATTCCCGAAGAGCGTGGATTCAGCGACCAGAAAATACCACCTTTGCCCTGAGTACCGATGGTAACCCACATCCACTGGGCAATCTCGTTTTTAGTCGGGCAAAATGGCGCCATTCCGCTGTAGGTATTGTTTCCTCCCTGAATTTCGGTCATGATCCATGGCAATTCGCCGGCTCCGGAACGCACAATTTCGCTGTTGGCCGACATAGCCATCGCATACTGCTCACGCTTGAAATACCCAAAATGCCAGCTGGCATGAGCCGAACCGCCCAAAGTAGTCAGGAATTTTCGCCATTCAGGAAAATTGTACTCGGCACAATTCTGGAACATTGCATGATTATTCACATGCAACACATGCTGAGTGTCGTATTTCCGAACTTCAGTAGCCAACCAGTTCAAGTACCAGGTATTGTAATCGAGCAAAAAACGCTGATCGGTAAGCTCTACCAATATCGGATAACCATTCTCAACAAACTCTTTTTGCGGATTTTCTTGCAACCATTCCTGATATTTGGCCTTTGTAAAATCGGTCCATGGAATATTTCCTGAAACACCTGGTTCATTAATTAAAACCCAGCCATACATGCTTTTATACGGACTGAAATGCATCACCAGCTTTTCAATAAACAGTGCGATTGATTGAAGATGGGCCTCATCTCGCGGAAACTTGAATCCACCAATATCGGTTTTTTCGGTGTAGGGAAATATAGTGCAATAAACCTGAATACCGTATTTATCGGCAGCTTTAAACGCCAGATCAAAAAGGCTGAAATCCCAAGTTCCATCAGGCTTGCGCATATACGATTCGAACATCCGGATACGCGTGGTTTTCATGCCGTTTTCTTTCAATACACGAAACCATGTATCAATATCTTCAGGAGTTTGGCCGGGTTCGATAAAAATCTGTGCACCAAAAACAGGCACATCCGACATTGATTTTTGGGCTTCCGAAAATTTAGCGATTGAAAGAATCAGGATAAGAATGATGAATAATCGATGAAAAGTCTTCATGCAGTATAGGTTCTATGGTTTAGTTTGAATTTATTCCCCACAAATATAACAATCTACAACAGACCAATAAAAAAGCCGTTTGAGAAACAATCACAAACGGCTTTTGAACACAAATTTATCCTTATTTATTCAGTAAAAATTGTTTAAAATCATCAAATCCTGTACTTAACGGAATCGATAGTTTTTTGCCCTTCATAAAGGCTGCAAGTTTCTCCGGAAGGACAACTGTTCCTTCACCTAAAACACTTTCGACTGTTTCAGTAAACTTAGCCGGATGCGCTGTTTCAAGGAAAATACCCACTTCTTCTTCCTTTAAATCAGCTTTCAATGCACGGTAACCAACCGCCCCATGGGGATCGAGCATATAGTTCTCTTCCTCATAAACGTGTTTCATGGTTTCGCGTATTTCATCGTCTGAATAGCGATAGCCAACCATATCGGTCGAGATTTCCAGATGCGAATGGTTATACAACTCCAAGATGCGGGCAAAATTACTTGGATTGCCTACATCCATGGCGTTAGCAATCGTTGAAACTGATGCCCGAGGTTCATATTTTCCCGACTTCAGGTATTTATACACAATATCGTTTTCGTTATTCGCAGCGATAAACCGCTTTACAGGCAATCCCATAAATTTGGCAAACAATCCGGCCGTCAGGTTTCCGAAATTACCGCTTGGCACCGAAAACACAACATCGCCATCAATTCCCGCCTGTCGCAAACGCGCATAAGCATTGAAATAGTAAAACGCCTGAGGAAGGAACCGTGCCACATTGATCGAATTGGCGGAAGTCAGCACCATCCTGTCGTTCAACTCTTTATCGAGAAACGCTGATTTTACCAGCCTTTGACAATCATCAAAAGTTCCATCAATTTCAAGTGCCGTAATATTCTTACCCAAAGTTGTAAACTGCTTTTCCTGAATATCACTCACCAAACCTTTTGGATACAAAACATAGACTTTAATTCCCGGAACATCATAAAACCCATTGGCAACAGCGCTTCCGGTATCACCTGAAGTAGCCACCAATACATTGACCTCTTTCTTAAATCCCTGGAGAAAATACCGAAGCAAACGAGCCATAAACCGGCCACCTACATCTTTAAACGCCAAGGTTGGCCCATGAAACAATTCAAGGGAATACATTGAATCGCTGACTTTTACAATCGGGCAATCAAAATTAAGGGTATCTTCAACAATCTCTTTCAGTGTATTTTCGGGGATATCGTCTCCAAAGAATTTTTTGGCAACTTCGAACGAAATTTCCTGAAAGCTCAACTGGTGTATGCGTTTAAAAAATTCAGGCCGGAATTCTTCGATCCGTTCAGGCATAAACAATCCATTATCACTTGCCAGGCCTTTGGTCACAGCCTCCATCAGTGAAACTGATGGAACCGTTTTATTCGTGCTAAAATATTTCATTTTAGTAGTTCAAATTTCAGACGCTAAAGTTAAAAATCAAGGTGGAAACCTATTCGCTTCAACATTAAAAAAACATTAGTTAATTGATAATTTTTAAAAGTGCTTTCATAAACTGATCACCTTTCAATGTGCCATACGAGCCTTTTTCAACCTCAAATTCGTCATAAAATTGAGCATTATCGGGCGTTTCACCTGGTTTGAAAATAATAAATGGCACTGGGTTACGTGTATGAATTTTGGTTGCACAAGGCGTTGGGTGATCGGGTAAAACGGCAATGGTAACCTGTTCATCCATTTTTCCGGTTTCTTCAACCAGATATTTTACAATCCGTGAATCTAAATAACTGATGGTTTTGGTTTTCAATTCCACGTCGCCTTCATGCCCGGCTTCATCGCTGGCTTCCACATGCAAATAAACCAGATCGTGATCTTTCAAAGCTTCAATCGTAGCCTTTGCTTTCCCTTCGTAATTTGTATCGTACAAACCAGTGGCACCTTCCACTTTAATCACATCCATTCCGGCATAAACGCCAATTCCTTGAATCAGATCAACGGCAGAAATAACAGCCGATCTTTCAAGACCAAACAGTTCTTTCAAAGTTGGCATTTGCGGTTTGTAGCCTGGAGACCAGGGCCAGATGCTATTGGCAACTTCTTTCCCGGCTTCTTTCCGTTTCAGGTTGACCGGATGATCGTCCAGCAAGGCCTGTGAGCGCAAGATCAGGTAATTCAGCAATTTGGCTGTTGCAGCCGATTCCTCATTTTCTGCTTCAACTAAACACGGGCGAAATGGTTTCCCCGGAACATCGTGTGGCGGAGTGCAACTCATGTGTTTTTTACCACCTTTAATCACCAACAAATGCCGGTACGAAACACCTGGATAGAACCGGATGATGTCGTTGCCCAGTTTTTTATTCAGGAATTCAATCAACTCATACGCCTCTACATTTGAGATGTGTCCTGCAGAGTGATTTTTTATATTTTCATTTTCGATGGTAAGCAAATTGCAGCGCAAAGCCAGATCATCTTCTCCAAGTGTCACGCCAATACTGGCAGCTTCAAGCACTCCACGACCTTCAAAAACCTGATGGACATCGTATCCCAAAACCGACATATTTGCAATCTCACTTCCTGGGTGCATATCTTCAGGAACAGTTTTCAGGAGGCCTGTCCTGCCCTTTTTCGCCAGACTGTCAATCACTGGTTTTTCCGCCATCTGAAGCGGAGTCTTTCCGCCATATGCAGCCAATGGCTCATCGGCCATTCCATCTCCCAAAACAATTATATATTTCATAAGAATTCAGTTCAAAGTGTTTTTTGTATCAAGATTCAGGTATCAGGTATCAAGAACTAAAATTGGCGCACAAAGTTCAATCGATGTCAAAATTCTGACACTTGATACTTATATCTTGTGTCCTTATTAAATATTCGAGACTCTGATAATATCGGCAAAAACACCGGCGGCAGTTACCGCAGCACCAGCGCCGTATCCTTTAATGATCATAGGATATTCAAGATAACGTTCGGTGTTAAACATCACCAGATTGTTCGATCCCTGAAGATCGGCAAACGGATGGTTTGCCGGAATTTGCTGAAGTCCGATTTCGGCTTTTCCTTCTTCAAATTTGGCAACAAAACGCCAGAAAAGACCTTCTGCAGCCAGTTTTTTCCGGTTGGCCTCAAATTCGGCATCCATCTCAGGTATATTCTTCCAGAAATCATCCACACTTCCTTCAAAATACTTTTCAGGAATAAAAGTGTTGATTTTAATATCTTTCATATCAAACTGATAACCCGATTCGCGAACCAAAATAAGAAGTTTTCGGGCTACGTCAACGCCGCTCAGATCAATACGTGGATCAGGCTCTGCATAACCTTGCTCTTTGGCCATCCGGATGGTTTTGCTCAACGGAACGCTTTCGCTGATGGTATTGAAAATAAAGTTGAGGGTTCCTGACAAAACAGCTTCAATTTTTACGATGGTATCGCCCGAATTGACCAAATCGTTCAGCGTGGTAATAATCGGCAACCCGGCGCCAACATTGGTTTCGAAAAGGAATTTTGCGCCTTTTCGTTTGGCCGTTTTTTTCAAGAGCGCGTAGTTTTCGTATTCCGACGAAGCGGCAACTTTATTGGCCGTAACAATCGAGACATTGGCGTTCAGCAGTTCGGCATATAATCCGGCAACCTGATCGTTGGCAGTGCAATCCACAAAAATAGAATTGTACATGTTCAGGCCAATAATTTCATTTTTAAAGTTTTCGAGGCTCGATTCCTGGCCTTCAGTCGTCATTTTTTCGCGAAAAGTGGCAATTTCAATCCCTTCGCGATTGAACAGCATCTTCTTGGAATTAGCAACTCCGGCAAGTTTAATCTTGAGGTGTTTTTCCTTCAGTAGTTTGGGCTGCTGTTGTTTGATTTGTTCGAGCAAATTACCGCCTACCAAACCAATTCCCAAAAGGAAAACGTTCAGTTCAACGTTTTCTGAAAGGAAAAACGATTCGTGAACCACATTCAGGGTTTTACGCAAATCAGAGATTTTGACTACCCACGAAATGTTCAATTCTGAAGCTCCCTGCGCAATAGCAATGATGTTGATCCCGTTTTTACCGACGGTGTTGAACAATTTTCCGGCAACTCCGGTGGCATGTTTCATATTTTCACCAACAATAGCCACAACGGCCAAATTCTCTTCAATGGTAATTTTGTTGATCTGATCGAGTTGAATTTCCCGATCAAATTCTTGCCGGATGGCTGCTTCAGCTTTCGAGGAACTAGATGAATCGATAGCGAAACTGATTGAATTTTCGGAAGAAGCCTGCGAAATCAGGATGACATTCACATTCTGGCGAGCCAATGCTCCGAAAAGCCTGGCCGAAATGCCGGTAACACCAACCATTCCCAATCCCTGAATGGTAATGAGGGTTATGTTTGAAATGGATGAAATGCCTTTAATTGGAAGATCTTTTCCATTGAGTTTACTATCGGTAATCAGAGTTCCTTCAGCTTCAGGCTCCATTGTATTTTTAATACGGACAGGAATTCCCTTCTTGTAAACCGGAAGAATGGTCGGCGGATAAATAACTTTTGCACCGAAATGCGAAAGTTCCATCGCCTCCGAATAGCTCAGCATTTTAATCGTGTATGCTTTGCTGATCACGCGCGGATCGGCGGTCATAAAGCCATTCACATCGGTCCAGATTTCGAGCGAAGCCACATCCATGGCCGCGGCCAAAATAGCTCCGGTATAATCGGAACCACCACGACCTAAAGTGGTATATTCGCCCGCATCGTTACTCGAAATAAACCCCGGAACAATTGCGATGCCCGAAAAAGAAGCAAAAGCTGCCTGAATAAGTTGATTGGTCTGCCCAAAATCGACAATGGCTTTGCCAAAATCGCTGTTCGTCTTAATCAATTTGCTTGAATCAAACCATTTCGAGTCAGGAATAAATTCTGAAATAATGAGCGATGAAAGGCGTTCGCCAAAGCCGCCAATTTTATCGAGTGTTTTTGGGGTAAGTTCTCCAATTAAGGAAACGCCCTGAATAATCCGTTCAAGTTCTTCGAGTAAAACAGTGGTTTTCGCTTTAACGTCGGCCTGTTTTTCAGCAACAAATAGTTTTTCAATCGTTTGGTAGTGGCGCGTGTTGATTTCCGTCAATTCAGCCTGAAAGTAGCCGGTTCCAATCGCAGCCATTTTTGCTGCACTCAAAATTTTGTCGGTAATTCCTCCCAAAGCGGAGACCACAACGATCACATCGTCGTCCTGTCCCATCAGGATTTCCTTCACTTTCTGAATATTTTCAGCACTTCCGACAGAAGTACCTCCAAACTTTAAAACTTTCATAATTTTTGAATTAACGGAAAAACTTAAAATATACAAGCATTTTAAGCTTCCTGATTGATATTTATTACAAATGAACCACGATTTCTGATAGTCCATCAGAAATCGCGGCAAAAGATACGACTAAAAAAATCCGGGTCTAACAGCACAGCTGCCAAACCCGGACATGACTGTATTTTTAAACTTTATTTAATTTACCGTCGTTGTGGCGGTAATTGCTTCAAATATTTTAGCTTCCAGTTCCTGTGCTAATTCAGGATTATCGCGAAGTACCGTTTTAACCGATTCGCGTCCTTGCCCAAGTTTGGTTTCGCCGTAACTAAACCACGATCCGCTCTTTTTGATGACGTTGAGTTCAACGCCCAAATCAACGATTTCGCCAGTTTTTGAAATACCTTCGCCATACATGATGTCGAATTCAGCTTTTTTGAACGGCGGAGCTACTTTATTCTTTACCACTTTAACACGGGTATGGTTTCCCTGGGCTTCTTCGCCGTCTTTAATCTGACCAATGCGGCGAATATCCAAACGTACCGAAGCATAAAATTTCAATGCATTACCACCGGTAGTTGTTTCAGGATTACCAAACATGACGCCGATTTTTTCGCGCAACTGGTTGATAAAAATGACGCAGGTTTTGGTCCGGTTGATGTTGGCAGTGAGTTTACGCAAGGCCTGTGACATCAAACGAGCCTGAAGACCCATTTTTGAATCTCCCATTTCGCCTTCAATTTCAGCCTTTGGAGTCAATGCGGCTACCGAGTCAATAACGATGATGTCCACAGCTCCTGAGCGGATCAGGTTATCTGCAATTTCCAGAGCTTGTTCACCATTATCAGGCTGTGAAATCAGCAATTCGTTAATATCGACGCCCAGTTTGGTAGCATATCCGGGATCAAACGCATGTTCAGCGTCAATAATTGCTGCAATACCACCAGCTTTCTGAGCTTCGGCAATGGCGTGAATGGCCAAAGTGGTTTTACCTGAAGATTCAGGTCCATAAATTTCGATGATTCGTCCTTTCGGATAACCACCAACGCCCATTGCGATGTCCAGTCCAATTGATCCGGAAGAAATTGACGGAACGTCTTCAACTACCCGGTCGCCTAATTTCATAATCGAGCCTTTGCCATAGCTTTTCTCGATTTTATCCATTGTCAACTGCAAAGCTTTCAGCTTCTCGATGTTCTGTTTTGTTTTTTCGTCGTTTGCCATTTTATTTAATATCTAATGCTTTAATGATTTGATCGGTATGGTTTTTTGTATCTACTTTTTCAAAAATATCCACAATAATTCCTGATTCGTCAATGACAAAGGTGGTACGCATAACACCCATATATTTCTTGCCATACATACTTTTTTCGCCCCAAACACCGTAAGCCTGAAGAATTTCTTTGTCAGTATCAGCAATCAGGTTAAAGCCGAATTGAAACTTATCGGCGAACTTTTTGTGGGAAGTAACACTATCAGGACTAACTCCGACAACTTCGTAGCCTTTTGCCAACCAAGCCTGATAATTGTCGTTCAGATTGCATGATTCAGCCGTGCAACCCGGAGTATTGTCTTTCGGATAGAAGTACAAAATAAGCTTTTTACCCTTGAAAGTTTCCAATGAAACGTTCTCATTGTTTTGATTTAACCCATGAAATTCAGGAGCTTTATCACCTTTACTTAAAGATGTCATTATCGAATGTTTTTAAGTTAGACAAATATACTTGAAATATTGATATGATTCGGTTGTAACAAAACGTTGTTAATAAAATAAACCGGCTCATTCGTATGGAGAGCTAGCTACATTTTTGTAATTTTAAAGCCAAATCAAACATATACTGAATATGTTAATTCAATTTTCAACAAGCATAAAAACAACACTAGTTCTCCTATTGTTTACAATGGGCGGATTAAATTTATATGCCGACATTTCACCTACGTACCTGCTCCAAAACGACACGATTACAACTGTAAAACCAGCAATTCCCCAGGCAGGTGCATTTGTTATTCCTGAAAATGCAAGAAAGGCAACGATCAATTTCCAGGTGAATTCGGGAATCAGCTACTTTAGTTTTGACCATTTTGTAAAAAGCGAATCGAAACAGATATTTTATTTAGCCTGGCAGAAACAGAAAGAAGTCAGTAGGCTTTCGGTACAGACTGACAGTTTACGAAAATCTTACGCCGACTCGTCTGATGATCAGAAAGAAAAAATTTCAACTCAGATTTTAAAAGCGGAACAGCAACTGATGGCCCTGAATGAAGAGATTCCGTTTTTATACGAAAAAGTCAGAAACGGAGAAAACCAATACTGGCAATCGGCTTCTGCTGATGAAAAAACTAAGTTTCTGGAGAAAATCAAATTGTATCAGGACAGCATCCGGCAAATGGCAACTTTACGGAACAAACAATTATTTCAAGACACCATTACTTATTACAAGGCAGAACCAAAACCTGTTGCCAATACTGAACCAGCTACAGCAATTATCTATAAAATTCAGGTTGGCGCCTTTAAGGGAAAGCTGCCTGATACTGCAGCTAAATCAATAAAGAAGCTTTCGATGTTGCGAAAAGTAGAAAGTTACAAGGATGAGAAAGGTGTTTCGGTTTACACCACCGGTAGCTTAAAAAATTATCAGGATGCCGTAACACTGCAAGGACAGGTTAAGCTGGAAGGTATAAAGAATGCAACCATTGCAGTATACAATAACGGAAAAAGAATCACTCTGGATGAAGCACGGAAATTAAATAACGAACCTGCGAAACCTTAAGGAATCTTTATCTTAACCGAAACAAAATGCAATTAGAATTGTCTTAGATGCAGAGTTTTTAGTCAACGGATACTGCTGTTATACAGGCAATTGAAATATTCAGTATTTCTATTTACAAATTCAGTTTTCACATCAATAACTATGACAAAAACAGCTCCACATAAAGAAAAAGATGAAGAACAAGATGTCCGGAACAAAAAAGAGAAGTTTCTGGTTCTTCACAACGATGACTATCACACTTTCGACTATGTGATTGATGCATTAATCACTGTTTGCGAGCACGATATGATTCAGGCAGAGCAATGTACCCTTTTGGTTCATTATAAAGGCAAATGCGATGTTAAAAAAGGAAGTTTTTCTTATCTTAGACCAATGAAAAATGCTCTGGTTCAAAAAGATCTCAGGGCAACCATCGATTAACCTTTAATTATGAACTTCCTGATCATTGTATTCCTCATTATTTTGGGTATTGTTTTATTGTTGATCGAGGTCACCATTTTGCCCGGAATAACCGTTGCCGGAGTCGGAAGTTTTCTGGTATTGGTGTATAGCGTTTATCTGGCCTTCACCACATACGGATCGTTGGTCGGTTTTTTAACCCTTGCTTTTGTTTTAATTGTTTCGCCACTGCTGGTCTATTACTTTTTTAAAGGCAAGGCCGGAAAATCCATGGTACTCAATACCGTTCTTACAGGTGTCGCCAACGAAATTGATCTTGAAAAAGTTAAAGTCGGCGATGTCGGTGTTACCATTGGCCGTTTAGCTCCCATGGGGAAAATAAAAGTAAACGATGAAGTTGTTGAAGTACGGTCGACCGGAACTTTTGTGAATCCGGGCGAAAAAGTAAGAATTATCCACATCGAGAAATCGATGGTCACTGTTGAACCTTTAAACCAATAATAATGGAACAAATTCAAGGTCTTGGAGTATTTGGACTAATCATCGGGATTTTTATCCTCATGGTCATCCTGCTGTATTATATCCCGGTTGGACTGTGGTTTTCAGCGCTTGTTTCCGATGTTCGCATTTCGCTTATTCAGTTATTCCTGATGCGGTTTCGGAAAGTACCGCCATCGGTCATTGTCCGTGCGTTAATCGAAGGAACGAAAGCCGGACTGGTACTTAACCGCAATGAACTCGAAGCCCATTATCTGGCCGGAGGACATGTTGAAAAAGTGGTTCACGCCTTGGTTTCAGCACAAAAAGCCAACATCGAGCTTAGTTTCAAAATGGCTACCGCTATCGACCTTGCCGGACGTGACGTATTTCAGGCCGTACAAATGTCGGTAAATCCGAAAGTAATTGACACTCCTCCGGTTGCCGCTGTAGCCAAAGATGGTATTCAGTTGATTTGCCGCGCCAGGGTAACCGTTCGCGCCAACATCAAGCAATTGGTTGGAGGTGCCGGTGAAGAAACGGTACTCGCCCGTGTAGGCGAAGGTATTGTATCGTCCATTGGATCGTCGCATACGCACAAAGCTGTTTTGGAAAATCCCGATTCAATCTCGAAAGTGGTATTGGGGAAAGGCCTGGATGCTGGTACTGCATTTGAAATTCTGTCCATCGACATCGCCGACATTGACATCGGCAAAAACATTGGAGCCGGTTTGCAAATGGATCAGGCTGAAGCTGATAAAAACATTGCACAGGCTAAAGCTGAAGAACGTCGTGCCATGGCCGTTGCACTTGAGCAGGAAATGAAGGCAAAAGCTCAGGAAGCCCGTGCCAAGGTGATTGATGCTGAAGCGCAAATCCCGATGGCCATTGCTGAAGCATTCCGTAACGGTAATTTGGGAATTATGGATTACATGAAATACAAGAACATCATGGCCGATACGTCCATGCGTGAAGCCATTTCAGGAGAAGAACAGAACAAGAAGAAGAAATAGATATCTGCTCCGGTGAAACGAAAAAACCTTGTCGCAAAACGGCAAGGTTTTTTTGCACAATACCTCATTGAATATTCACGGGGTGACTTAAAGTCGCCCATAAATCGCAAAGCTAAAGCGTTATCCTCAGATACCGGTTATAAGCCTCGTCCCAATCCAATTCGTCCGAAGGAATAAATTGTACCAGTTCACTCGAATTGGCAATGATCTGGCGAATTTCAGTTAAAGAACCAACATATCCCAAAGCTTTAGCCTGAATCATGATATTCCCGATTGCAGTCGCTTCGGTAGGACCAGCAACTACATTCAGTCTGGTAGCATCGGCGGTTAACTGGTTCAGGAAATGGTTATTGGCGCCTCCTCCAATGATATGGATAACTTCAATCGCCTGATCGGAAACATCGCGGATTTGTTCCAATGTATAACGGTATTTCAGCGCCAGACTATCGTAAATGCAGCGAATAACTTCGCCATGATTTTGAGGCGTTCCCTGCGCCGTTTGATAGCAGAAATCGCGGATAGCCTGAGTCATATCTCGCGGATTTAGAAACATGCTATCATCAGGATTAATCAGGAACTGAAAGGGTTCTGATTTACGAGCCAATTCAACCATTGCAGGCCATGTGTATTTCATTCCCTCTTCTTCCCAAATTCGCTGAACTTCCTGAATGAGCCACATGCCCATGATATTTTTCAGGAAACGGGTTGTACCTTCTACCCCACCTTCGTTGGTAAAATTCAACTGGCGGGTTTGTTCCGAAACAAAAGGAACCGGGCTTTCAATTCCCATGAGCGACCATGTCCCTGAACTGATGTACGCAAAATTAGTCAGGGTACTTGGTACCGAAACAATGGCCGAACCTGTATCGTGCCCGGCAACTGCAATAACCGGAACCAATTTACTACCGGTTTCGTTTGCAACTTCGTTCGTGATATTTCCAAGAATAGTCCCTGGCAAAATAATCTCCTGAAGTATCTGTTTCGGAATCCCAGCCTTTTCAATCAGCCCGTAATTCCATTCGCAAGTTCCGGGAACAATCATCTGACTGGTACTGGCAATCGAAAATTCGCTCTTTTTTACTCCTGAAAACAAATAATTCAGCGCATCGGGCATAAAAAGTATCGAGTCGGTAATTTCCATCAGCGACGATTGGTCTTTCACCATCGAAAACAGTTGGAACAGGCTATTGAACTGCATAAACTGAATCCCTGTCTGCGCATAAACTTCCTCTTTCGGAACGATCTGGAACAGGTCGTCCATCGAAGTATTGGTACGCGAGTCGCGATAGGCAAATGGAAGGGAAATAATTAGACCTTCTTTGTTCAGGTGTACAAAATCGACGCCCCAGGTATCAACCCCAATGGATTCAGGCTGTATTCCATACTCTTTGACACACTTTCTCAGCCCGGTTTTCAATTCATTAAACAGGCTGAAAATATTCCAGAAATAATGCCCGTTAATCAGTTGCATTTGATTAACAAAACGATGAATTTCTGTCAATTCAAGTTTATCATTGGTCAGAGTTCCTAAAATGGCGCGTCCGCTGGAAGCACCAATATCGAAAGCCAAAAAGTATCTTTTGCTCATATTGTAGATCTAATTAAGTTATCAAACAAAGAAACCTAAATTCGCAGGATAAGGTATCCTGTGCAATCCTGAAAATAAAAAAGTGCGTGAAGTCAAAAAATCAATCCTTCTATCCTTCAATCCCTCAGTTATTAAAAAACTTATCAGCAAACTTAATATACTGTTGCCAGTCGTACAGTGTCAAATCATGTTTTCCGGAACGAATATGGTAAGCGATTGTGCCCATTACTGGGTGATTAACCTCTGGCATCTCTTTAACTGGCAGTCCTTCCTTACCAAGTAATTCATAGACCGCTGAAGCATATTTTGCTGATAAAAATTCACCTCTCGGATCAGCCCATTTGTCGCCCTCGGCGCTAGCCACATACAACGGACGTGGCGCAATCAAAGCCAAAAGCATGTGTTGATCAACCGGCAAATCGGATTCATTATCGTCATATTTCTTGAAATTACTACAAAACCAATGAGGGAAACTGGAATTTATGATCTGGACGGTTTCGCCAAATTTACGCATAGAAAGTGCAGCTCCGCCACAACCCGATTCGTTTGAGATCACCATCGCAAACCGCTGATCGGTTGCACCTGCCCACAAGGCCGTTTTACCCAATCTGGAATGGCCTAAAACAGCAACCTTCTTCGAATCCACCAATTCATCCTTCTCCAGATAATCCATCACGCGCGATAATCCCCAGCTCCAGGCAGCAATCGACCCCCACTCGTCGTATTTTGGATGAGTTTGATTCGGCTGATAAAAAAACGGCTCGATTCCATCCGAAAAGTCATTCTTATCGGGATCAACATCTCCGTAATACACGGTTACCAAGCCATACCCTGCTTTAATGATAGTTTCAACCGGCCAACTGTCTGAATCGCTGCCCCGTGATTGCTCAGTCACCCTGTTGTTAATTATGCCTACGGAAGGATTATCGTTGACCCAAGATTCAGTCAGCCTAATATTTGGATCGCTATTAATGGTATGATTCCCGGAGAAATTATAGGCCAGAAAAACCGGCGTTTTATGTTGTAATTTAGGAAGATACATCAACACATTTACCTCCAGGTTACGACCACCTTTTTTAAAAAACAAGGATAATTGTTTGCGGATAGCGATGCCATTCATTGCATCACCTGATGTTTCCCAAACTTTCACGTCGGCGATTTCCAATTTTCCAGGAACTTTTCCATAAACCTCCTCGGTAAACTTCTTCAAAATCTCCGGACGTTGCTTTTTGAACCAAACCTTGGCGGATTTTACCTTCCTGCCGTTAAACCGGGTCAATACGCCGGGAAGTTTATATTCCGGGACATTTGCCTCGTTATCAATTACATTTGGTTGTTGGGCCGAGGCATCCTTAAAAATCAGGAAAGAAAGTAAAACAAAAAATGCGACACATTTCATGGTTTAGTAGTTTGAAGTTTCAATTCATAAAGATAAAATCTTTACATCGAAATTTGCCCTTACTAACCAGCGAAAAATGTAGCTTATCAATTAATTCGGATATTCCAGCGGTTCAATTTCGCCGGTGGCAACCCTCAGTGCATTTAAAGCCAACGCTTCCAATTCGTCTTCGCCTGGATAAACATGAACTTCGGAGATGAATTCGACTTTCGAAGTAATAAATTGTGTAAGGTATTTACTGTAGGCCAAACCTCCTGTGAGTAATATTGCATCGACATAGCCATTCAGCACAACGGCCATTTCGCCAATTGCTTTGGCAACCTGATAACCCAATGCATCCTGAATTTTAATGGCCATTTCTTCACCGTTTGCAGCGCGATTTTCGACTTCCATGGCATCATTGGTTCCCAGATAGGCCACATAGCCGCCCTCACCAATCACCATCCGGCGAATTTCATCTTTCTGATACTTTTTACTAAAACACAAATCAATCAACTGCCCGGCTGGCAATGTTCCGCTACGTTCCGGACTAAATGGGCCTTCCCCATCCAGCGCATTGTTTACATCAATAACCTTTCCTTTGCAATGCGCACCAACTGAAATTCCACCACCCAGATGAGCCACAATCAGGTTTAGTTTTTCATACTTTCGCCCAATTTTTTTGGCATGAAGCCGGGCTGTTGCTTTTTGGTTCAGCGCATGAAAAATAGAACGCCGTTCTAAAAGTGGATGACCCGAGAAACGGGCAATCTCATCCAATTCGTCAACAACAACCGGATCGGCCACATAAGCATGGGCTCCGGGAATCTGAAGTGCAATATAGTCGGCAATAAGTGGTCCGAGGTTGCTGGCATGTTGCCCATAAATTCCGGCTCTGGCATGTTCCAACATCCGATTATTGACAAGGTAAACGCCAGATTTCAACGAATAAGTCAATCCACCTCGACCAATAATGTATTTGATTTTATCTACGTCAAATCCTTCTTCAACCAGAGCATCGATAATCAGGCCTTTCCTGAATTCGAACTGGTCGATGATATTTTCATAAAGCGATAATTCTTCGATAGAGTGACGTAAAGTTTTTTTCAGCTTGCACTCACCGTTGAAATAAACGGCAAATTTGGTTGACGTTGAACCAGGATTAATGGCCAGTATTTGAATATCGCTCATGAATCGGATTTATTAACTTAATAACACTGCAAGAGCAATTGAGTTCAGTTTTGTTTGTATGCTGTCGCCTCTGGAAGACAATACTACCGGCACATTGGCTCCCATCACCACTGCCGCCTGATCGGCTCCGCAAAGTTTGGTATTCATCTTGTAAAAAACATTTCCGGCATCGATGTTTGGGAACAGTAAACAATCAGCATCTCCTGCTACTTCAGAGGTGATGTTTTTAATTTGAGCCGATTCCAGGTCAATAGCCACGTCTAAAGCCATTGGCCCAAAAACTACGGCCGGTTCAAATCGTCCATCTTCGGCAGCTTTCATCACTTCAACAGCATCGGTACACGAAATAAGAGCAGGTAAAACCTGTTCTGTAGGCGTAATCAATGCTATTTTGGGGCGCACAATTCCCAGATCCATTGCCGTCTTCCTTAAATAATGAACCATGGCTATTTTTTGCGGAATGGTAGGATAAGGAATAATCGCCACATCGCTAACAATTAGCAACTTGTGATAATTCGGATTGTCGATCACCGATACATGACTTAAAACACTGCCAGGGGACAATAATCCGGCTTCTTTATTGAGAATAGCCCGCATGTATTTATCGCTGCTGATTAAGCCTTTCATCAAAATACTGCCGGAGATCTGTTTCACCTGATCTACTGCAATCCGTGCTGCCTCTTCTTCTGTTTCGGCGTGAATGATTTGGAACGAATTGTGATCAATTTGATGTGCCTTACACAATTCGATTATCGAATCACGATTTCCGGTAACAATGCCCGAAACAATCCCAAGTTTTATGGCTTCTGAAATAGCTTCCAGACTATGCAAATCGACTGCATTTATCGCAACCAATGTCCTTTTCCGGAGAGATTTAGTGTAAACAAACAAATCAACCAAGCGTTCCAGTTTCATGTAGAAAGATATTTATAAAGCAAAATTACCATTTCGATACCGATTAATACATAACAAACATCAACAACTAAAATGTTTTTAAACCGCTGTAAAATAAAACGTCCGATGTTATTTAACACCGGACGTTTCAATATCTTGATAAGAAATGATACCTGCTTATAATCTATGCTTCAGGCCATCTGAATTGCTTACACTTTTTTTTGGTCGGCAACAATCTGCTCAGTATCCATAGCAATCATCAATTCTTCGTCAGTAGGCACAACAATGATTTTAACCTTTGATTCAGGAGTACTTATAACCCCTTCGCTCCGGAAACCCCTATTCTTTTCATAATCCAGGGAAATTCCCAAAAAATCCATTTCACTCAACACCCCTTCGCGGGTAGTATCAGCATTCTCGCCAATACCTCCTGTCATAATCAAGATGTCGAGACCACCCATTGCGGCAATGTATGATCCGATGTATTTTTTAACCTTGTAATTGTACATGTCGAGTGCAAGAGTTGCCCGTTCATCTCCCTTGGCTTTTGCCATTTCAATTTCGCGCATGTCCGATGAAATTCCAGTAATACCAAGCATTCCGGCGTGTTTATTAAAGAGCGTATTGGCCGATTTAATTCCAATTTCTTCTTTTTCCATGATGTAAAGCACTACTCCGACATCCAGATCACCACTACGGGTTCCCATCACTAAACCTTCGACTGGTGTAAATCCCATTGATGTATCAACTGATTTTCCATTTTTTACGGCAGCAACCGAAGCGCCATTACCTAAATGGCACGAAATAATCTTTTGTGTATTGTAATCAACTCCAAGTAATTCGCAAGCACGTTTAGTGACATAACGGTGACTCGTTCCATGAAATCCATAGCGGCGAATCCCATATTTTTTATACAATGGGTAAGGAATTCCGTACATATAAGCTTTAGGCTCCATGGTCTGGTGAAAAGCTGTGTCGAAAACCCCTACCTGGGGAATTCCCGGAATTAATTCTTCCATAGCCTGGATGCCTTTGAGGTTTGGTGGATTGTGCAACGGTGCGATATCAATGCACTTAGTCACTTCGGCAAGGACTTCTTCGGTTAAAAGAACACTTGAGTTGAAGCGCTCACCACCATGAACTACACGGTGACCAACAGCATCCAATTCTTCCAGACTTTTCAGACAGCCGTGCTTCTCACTGGTCAGAATGCCCAAAATATACTCAACACCTATTTTGTGATCCAAAATCTCGCCTTCAAAAACAACCACCTGGCCATCCTGACGGACATGTTTCAAAAAACTGCCTTTCATTCCCAGTTTTTCGATACCTCCTTTGGCAATTACCGCGCGGTCGGCCATGGTGAAAAGCTGATATTTGATGGAACTACTTCCGCAATTTAAAACCAGAATCTTCATTCTATTTCAATTTATTTATTTTTACCTGAAAGAATTAGCACCTTGAATTATTCAATGGCGTTATTTTTTTTCCGTCTTCGTCGTATTTATAGAAACCTTCACCTGATTCAATACCCATGTGCTTACCTCGAACTAACCGGCGCAAATAAGGGTTTGGCTTATAACGGATGTCGCCAAACTCGTTGTAAATATTATCCATCCAACGAAGAACTTTATCGAGTCCCATTTTATCGGCCAATTCGAAAGGGCCAAGGCGCATGCCGAACCCAATTTTCATAAGCTGATCAACATCTTCGATATTCGAAATGCCTTCCATCAAAATTTCGCAAGCTTCGTTAAGCATTACAACATACATTCGCACACTGACTAGCCCTGCTGATTCCTGAACCGGAACAATCTTGCGGTTAATCAACGAAACAAACTTGCAAACTTTCTGATACGATTCGTCGGTCGTATACAATCCCCTTACGACTTCTATAATCCTGGCCTCCTGATGATTGACAAAGAAATGTAAGCTAACGCAACGGTTGCGATACTGTAAATCGGATGAAAGTTCGGTGATTACAATCGTAGTAGAGTGTGTTGCAATAATACAATCCTGGTCAACGACTTCTTCAATTTTGCGGAAGATTTCTTTTCGCTCTTTGATCTTTCCGCCTCGATCTATGGCCCTGATGGCTTCGATTACGAAATCGCACCCTACCAAGTCTTTATAATCGAGAGTCCCTTTAATTCTGGATAAAATCGCTCGTTTTTCGCCTTGAGTTAATCCCCAATGTTCGATCCGGTCGTCCAGCACTTTTTCAATATTCTTATAGGCTTCCCGAATCTTTTCCTCGTTCACTTCAATAAAAACAACTTCAATTCCGTAGAAACTGGCAACGCGGGCAATGTTTTGGCCAACAAGGCCACAACCGACGACTCCTATTTTAGAAAAAAGTGTTTTGCTCCGGCTTTTTTTACTTAAACCAAACTCTTCGATTGGTTCGTAAATAACTTCACTAGGCATAATTATTCGTATTGATTTTATTTATTCAAAAAGCGCTGCGGCCTGATTTGCTGTAATGGCAACCATATTTACAATGTCGCTTACCGAACAACCTCTCGAAAGGTCGTTAATTGGCGCAGCCATTCCCTGAAGTACAGGACCAACAGCCTCTGCTTTTCCAAGTCGCTGAACCAGCTTATAACCGATATTGGCAGCTTCTAATCCTGGGAAAACCAAGATATTGGCGCGTCCGGCAACCTCGCTGTTCGGAGCCTTCAAACGTCCAACTTCAGGAATTAAAGCAGCATCGAGCTGCATTTCACCGTCAATTTTTAATTCCGGATCCATTTCGCGGGCGATTCGGGTAGCATTTGCTACTTTATCAACCAATGGATGCTGGGCACTACCCATGGTAGAGAAACTCAACATCGCAACCCGAGGATCCATCCCAACAATTGCCTTTGCTGTTCTGGCAGTTGTTACCGCAATTTCAGCCAGTTGTTGTTCATTCGGATCAGGCATTACGGCACAATCGGCAAATACCAAAATACCTTCATGTCCAAAATGAGGATCGTTCACAAACATCAGGAATGCACCTGAAACGACACTCACGCCCGGCATAGTTTTAACATATTGCAAAGCTGGCCGAAGCACATCGCCTGTTGCATTTATAGCACCTGCCAATTCTCCGTCGGCATCGCCGGCTTTGATCATTAATGGTGCAAAATAAAGCGGATCATTGAGTAATTTGAGCGCTGCTTCTTTTGTTAACCCTTTCGTTTTGCGAATTTCAACCATTAAATCTGCATACTGGCCCCTTCTTGGGTCAGTCTTCGGATCAGCAATTGTTGCCCCCTCGATGTTAACACCGAGCTCTTTGGCCGCTTGAACAATCTCTTCCGGGTTACCCAAAAGAATAAGCCGGGCAAGTTTCTGATTTAAAATAATTTCGGTTGCACGTAAAGTTCGTGGTTCCGTTCCTTCAGGTAATACAATCCTTTTCTGATATTTTTGTGCGTTTTGAAAGACACGTTTTAAAATTTCCATCGGTAATTTAAAGTTTAAACTTTGGAGTAAAAAATTCGAGTCAAAAGTACTTAAAATATACAGCGGTGTACCTCCAATTTGCAAAAAATATTGGCTGAATTGACAAAACTCATACACAAAATGACTTACTTAAATGCCTTAATAATTAATCGACAATCGATTGCACAGAACTTCAATGAAGGTTAATTTATCTATTTTTGGAAAAACTTTTTCATGAAGCCTACTGATACATACTTCCCGCTTAAACAGTCACTCGATGGCGATGTGTTCACCAATCAGGTACAGAAAGTGATTTATGCCACCGATGCTTCGTCGTACCGCGAAATACCGCAAGCAGTTACCCGACCAAAAAACAAGGAAGACATCCGCAAAATAATTGAATTTGCCAGAAAATCAGGCACTTCTGTTATTCCACGTGCCGGAGGAACTTCGCTGGCAGGACAAGTTGTTGGCTCAGGAATCGTGGTTGATATTTCGAAATACCTGAATAAAATTGGAGAAATAAATATTGCAGAACGATGGATTGAAGTAGAGCCCGGTGTGATTTTGGCCGAACTGAATCAGTCCCTTTCAATGCATGGGATGCAATTTGCGCCCGAAACCTCAACCGCTAACCGCTGCTGCATTGGCGGAATGCTCGGCAACAATTCGTGCGGACTACATTCGCTGATTTATGGCAGCACCCGCGAACACATCCTGGAAGTAGAAGGTATCCTCTCGGATGGATCTGACGTGATTTTTAAAGCTCTCTCAAAAGAAGAATTTCAGGCAAAATGCTCCGGAGATTCGGAATTACTCGAAACCAAGATCTACCAAAACATTCAGGAGACACTTGCTGACAAATTGAATCAGCAGGAAATCCGGAATGAGTTTCCCGACCCGAAAGTAACCCGCCGCAATAACGGATATGCATTGGATGTGCTGCTCGAAACCGATCCGTTTACCAATAATGGTAAGCTTTTCAATTTCTGCAAACTTTTGGCCGGATCGGAAGGAACACTGGTTTTTGTAACCAAAATCAGGCTGAATATTGTGCCACTTCCACCTAAATTTCAGGGATTGGTTTGCGCACATTTTAAAACACTGGAAGATTCATTCTACGGCAATATTGTTGCACTTCGACACCATCCGGATGCCATTGAACTGACCGACGATATTATCCTGAACTGCACACTCGAAAACATTGAACAGCGCAAAAACCGGTTTTTCATTGAAGGAAATCCCAAAGCAATCCTGACCATTGAATTCTCGGCAAATTCGGAAGAAGAAATTCAAAGGAAAGCAAAAGCACTGGAAGAAGACCTTCGCAAAGAAGGCTATGGATATCACTTTCCGCTGTTTACCGACAAAGAGAGCATCAAAAAAATATGGGAACTTCGGAAAGCCGGGTTGGGTTTGCTTTCCAATATTCCGGGTGACAAGCGTAATGTGACCGTGATTGAAGACACGGCTGTTGCACCCGATTATTTACCGGAATATATCCGCGAATTTGATCAGATTATTGCCCGATATGGTTTAACATGCGTGTATTACGGGCACATTGCTACAGGCGAATTGCACCTGCGGCCGTTGCTGAACCTGAAAGATCCGGATGATGTGAAGATCTACCATTCTCTGGCAAAGGAAGTTGCAGAACTGGTTAAAAAATTCCGAGGGTCGCTGAGCGGTGAGCATGGCGATGGACGCTTGCGCGGCGAATTCATTCCACTGATGCTTGGCCAACACAATTACGAGTTAATCCGAAAACTGAAATACACCTGGGACCCACAAAACATCCTGAACCCAGGAAAAATTGTAGACACTCCGTCCATTACCGATGATTTAAGGATACTCATGGGGCAACCGTCATTTAAGGCAAATACACTGTTTGATTACGCGCCGCACGGTGATTTGCTTCGCTCGGTTGAAATGTGTAACGGATCGAGCGACTGCCGCAAAAGCAATTTGATTGGCGGAACCATGTGCCCAAGTTATATGGCCACCCGCGACGAAGATAAATCGACCCGCGCCCGTGCCAATATACTGCGCGAATACCTGACCCGGCCACAAAAAGCGAATGTTTTTGATTCGGATGAAGTGATTCAGGTACTGGATTTCTGTTTGTCGTGCAAAGCCTGCAAATCGGAATGCCCGTCGAACATTGACATGGCCAAATTCAAAGCTGAATTTTTGCAGCAATACTACGATCAGCATGGATTTCCGATGCGATCGCTTCTGATTGCCTGGTTGCCGCGTATTAACAAGCTGGGCATGATTTTCAGATCAGTCACTAATCTGATAACAAGCACTAAACTTTTCAAAAAAGCAATTGGTTTTGCTCCGGAACGAAAAATACCAGAATTATCGAAACTGAGTTTACGGAAATGGTACCGAAAACCGATTTTACTGGGTAATGAAAAAATTGGAAAAGTCTATTTGTTTGCAGATGAGTTTACCAATTTTAATGAAAGTCATATTGGGATCAAGGCTATTTTGCTGCTGAATAAACTGGGCTATGAAGTGGTGATTCCGAAACATCTGGAAAGCGGACGGACATTTCTTTCCAAAGGATTGCTGCGGAAAGCCAAACAGATTGCCAACCTAAACGTGAATCACCTTTCGGAAATTGTTTCGGAAGATACTCCGCTTATTGGAATTGAACCTTCAACCATTTTGACATTCAGGGATGAATATCCGGAATTGGTTGATCCAAACCTTCAGGAAAAAGCCAAAGAATTAGCAAAAAATGCGCTGATGCTGGAGGAATTTATCGTTCGGGAAATGGGAAAAGGAAATATCAGGGCAACGCAATTTAGCACTGAAGCGAAAGTGATCAAACTGCATGGCCATTGCCAGCAAAAAGCGATTGCTTCTACCCTGTCAACCCGGAAAATGCTTGAACTGCCCGACAACTATACCGTTCAGGAAATTAAAAGCGGATGCTGTGGTATGGCTGGCTCATTTGGTTACGAAAAAGAGCATTACGAACTAAGTATGCAAATTGGCGAATTGGATTTATTTCCGGCCGTAAGAAGATCACTTTCAGAAGAAATAATTACCGCCCCGGGGACTTCGTGCCGACACCATATCGAAGATGGAACTGGCCGAAAAGTGTTACATCCGATTGAAGTATTGTGGGATGCAGCGATAAAATAGTAGAGACGCGATTAATCGTGTCCCTACACTGAATTGGAAGATCGGATTCTTATTCCACCTTTCCTAAAATCACAACATAGTTTTTCCCATACTTTTTGGCACATTTTGGACAGGTGGTATACCACAGATAACATTTATTGATGCTATAATTCTTGATTTTGGCCAGATTATCAAAATCTTTGCACCATTTTTCGGTATCACGGAACGGACCATCATAAACTTTGCTGTAATACTTACCAGTCATTGTAATATTTTCGACATCAGCAACTTCCTTATCAACAGCCATATAAAGATCCATGTTCCATTTTGAAGTGTGATCCGACAGGCAAACCCAATCGGCCATAGTGGCTCCGGAAGCTTTAATTTTATGGTCAAGCCTTTTCATCACTTTTCCGAAATTCATTGGCATATAAAAGAGCGTACAAACCTTGCCTTTGATGAATCGTTTATCTTTCCAATCAAATAATTGATCATCCCAAGGGACAGGATTAAATTCAGGGCAACAAGTTGATTTGGAATTAGGTTCCATAATGAATACAAATTATACGGTTAAACGAAATGTTTCTTTGTTAGGCTTCGGTTTCTGCACTCTAGCAAAATAAGGATTGCCAGGTAGTTTTTCTCAACAACAGCTTTGGCTTTACCAATCATGATTTCAGGAGAATTGAAGTGAGAAGTCCCATCGCCAAGTAAGGTATTATCTGTAGGTTTATCATTTTTGTAGCCAAAACCAGAACTACTACAAGTATTAAAGGGAAAATTAGTTTTTTCATTTTTTTTTACATTTTAGTGAATTGATTAATGTTCATTATCACTTTGAGAGGAAGGTTTAGCAATTACTCCAACGCCTCATTTAACCTTGGAATATCCCCATTCTTAGGAATTAAATTCCAGCTTATAAAATCAAGTTTCCAGCCATCGGCTGTTTTTACCGCACAACAAACCAATCTCCATGGTATTTGGGGAGTATATGGATTTACATGATGTTGTTCCATTACAATTGCAGAGTTTCCATCCGATTCCATCTGTATTTCGCGCTTATCAACTATAAAAGTGTTCTTGAATGCGGTGTCAGCAAATGCTATTTTCCAGGCACCTGCAATGGTTTTTCTATCCATAATTTCACTTGGATCTGTACCACAAAACAAGAAGAATCCATTTTGTATTCATTCGAAATTCTCCTTTTGAATTTTCAATAGAAATAAGAAAGATTGCGCTTTGTAAATCCTGACGAAAGGAATAAGGTAAATTAAAGAGGTTATTAAAGTTCTCAAGAGAAGTTTGCCATTCACCATGAGGCAATCAAGCAATTGGCGATAATACCCAATTGGGTTGTAGAGACAGCTTGAAGATCCACTAGTACGTCAACATCATACAGTCGAAAACAACGCCACCCAGAACTTATTTTAGGGCCTCAACAATGAAGTGATGCCGAAACAGGTCTTCGACGTGAGCTTAGTCGAACGTTCGGCATGACGTTGCGTCAAGAGTTCGTTGACACGACACTAGTATAAATTTACAAAAATTGCGTGTAATTAACTAACAAGACGTTAAATAAAAATTACCCAAACTGATTACATATCTATTCTAATACAGGCAAATGCAAAAAGACGATTTCATCACTATTCAAAAGGATGAAATTGTCTTCCAAAAATTTGTCTTTACGGCTGCTTAAAACTCTAGCAAATGTTATGATTTTAAATTCGTCGGTCATAAAAATACTTTTTCGAAGTATTACAGATTGATTGAGGCAATCATATCTTTAAAGGCATTTTTATAGTTTTCGCCAACCGGAACAAACGTTTTTCCGATCACAATGCGGCTACGCTGTATCGAATCGATCTTGGGCAGCGACACAATAAACGAACGGTGAACCCTCACAAAACGCGATTCGGGCAACATTTCCTGAAGTTTCTTCAAGCTGTTTAGTGTTAAAACTGTTTTACCCGTCAAATGAATTTTGATATAATCTTTTAATCCTTCAACATATAGAATATCGTTCAGGTTAATGTTGATGGTGCTATAGCCGGTTTTTACCATGATGAATTCGGATTGGGATTCTTTTTCAGGCAAGGCTACAACCCGTTCATTTCCTCTTTTGTTCTGTTTGTTGATGCAGTATGCTTTATTGACTGCACGTAAAAACCGATCAAATACAATTGGCTTCACCAGGTAATCCGTAATTTCAAGGTCGTATCCCGCCAGTGCATATTTCTCGTAAGCCGTGGTAAAAATAACAAGCGGCTTTGATTGCAGGCATTTTACGAACTCAATCCCACTCAAATATGGAAGTTCAACATCCAGAAACACCAAATCAACCTTATTTTCCTGAAGGTAGCCCAAAGCTTCAATCGGATTGGTGAATGTGCGTTCCAATTCTAAAAAAGGTATTTTTTCGATGTAATCTTTTAAAAGATCGAGTGCCAATGGCTCATCGTCAATTGCTATGCAGTTCATCATTTCTGAGTTTCATTGATAGGTTGATCTGATAAATATCTCCTATGCGGTTGTTTTCTATTTTGTAATTACCAGGATAACACAATTCCAGTCGGCGGATCACATTGTTTACACCTATTCCCATACTCCCGGCAGCACTTAATTTTTCGAGTAAAACCGGATTGCTTATTTGAACATGCAGCCAATCGCCCATCATTTTTAAATGAATGGAAATAACAGATTCTATTCCGGGTAATGCTCCGTATTTAAAGGCATTTTCGACCAACGGATTTAATATGAATGGTTCGATGTAATGATTTCCCTTCACATTTTCAACAACCAAATCGACCTTAATTGAATTTTTCATCCATAGCTTCTGAAGGTCGATGTAGTTTTCGATCATAGCAATCTCCCGGGCGACCGGGATCTCACTGCTTGGATTTTCGCTCAACATATAGCGCAGGATGGCCGAAAGTTTCATGATGGCTTCCGAAGTCAGGTCAGACTTCCGATTGGCAAGCGAATGAATGTTATTCAATGAGTTAAACAAAAAATGTGGATTTACCTGTTGTCGCAGCAACATCAGTTCGGCATTCAGTTTTTCGTGTTTATATCGCTGGTTAATGTCTTCTTCCCGCTTTAACTTCTGGAAAATACGCACAGAAGAAGAAAATGTAAGGAATGTAAACAATAAAAAAAACATCCCCGGAGACATTATTGGAGAGAAAAGTCGATTGTCGCCCGGCCCATTACTCGGAAATTTTCCAAAAGGTGGCAGGCCTTTAAATTCGGGCGGCGCATTCTGCATAAAATCACGGATCGACAACTGATGGATCAATGGATCGACCAGCAACAAAGAAAATAGTGCGATTATAAGGATTGAAACTGAAAAGATGAGATACTTCTTTGGCAACAAAAAATGGGGGGTGAGAAAAAAATAATTCAGGTAAAAAAGAATAAAACCATAGAAATACAGGAGGACAACAAATACCGGTATACTTTCATTGCGGCGCAACGAGAATAGCGAAAAGGCAACAAACAACATCAGCCAAATCGAAAGGTGTACAAAAAAAAGAACCCATTGTTCTTGCCTGATATTTTTAATGGATTGTAACGACCGGTAGATTTTTTTCATATTTATCCCCCAAACGATGATATTAATTGAATCCTTAAAATTAAGTCCGCGGCAAGTTCGTTTCACCCTACAAAAAATAAGCTAAAAAGATAATCTTTTCATTTTTGGGCCTATCTGTCATTGAATGGTTAATTTATCGCCAAACCAATTCGTATCAATTATTTGTTTTCTCTACTGGCAAATGTCGCCATTGAACCTTTAATTTGTTAGTTAATTCATACTTAAAAAGGTTAAATAAAAATAATCTGGATTTAGCGGTTAAATAGCTGGAACAAATTGGAGTAGCTATCAATAAAAAACTGTCCCTTTTCGAGGAACAGTTCAATTCTAAAAAAGCATGATTAAAAAACAGGTTTTAATCTTTCATATATTCAAGTCCGATTAGTCATCTTCATCCGATTCTTCATATGGCCTCCATTCCCATACGTCGTCAAGATATAAACTGCCTGATTCACCAGTGGTCACAATAGCCTTAGTTCCCACAGTAAAAGCAATGGCATTGGTTCGGGCATATCCTTCAAAGCTTGACATTTCATCCCATGTATCTTTTGCAAAATCATATTGCCAAACAGTGCTCAACGTACTTGAGTTCTCGCCTAAAAAAACATACGCCTTGTCATCTAACACAAACGAAGATGCATTTTGACGGACAATTGTCCAATCATCATCGTCGTCCAACTCAGTCTTTTTAGTCCAGGTGTCGGCTGTTGGATCGTATTCCCACATATCAGTAAGGGAAATACCGTTATTTATACCTGTGCAAACGTAAGCTTTGCCACTATAGGTAAATGCCGTGGCGCCTCGTCGTTTCGAACCGCCAATACTTTGAACTTTCACCCATTGGCTTCCACTTGCTGCTGTTGGATCGAAACGGTAAAAATCAATTTTATCAACAGAATCGTCACCATATCCAGTACCTATGTACCCATAATTATTGAGCGAAAAACCAACAGCTTTGTAACGCGCCCCTCCGAGGAAGTTGTCTTTTTGAGTCCAAACGTTACTAATCGGATCATATTCCCAAAAGTCTTTTAGCTTGTTATCTCCGTCGTAGCCTGTACCAACATAACCTTTGCCGTTAATCGAAAAACCTACAGAAGAAATACGGCCATTGCCCGGGAAATCAGCAATTTTATCCCATCTGTCGGTTGCTGGGCTATAAACCCAAAAATCTTTGAGATATCCATCATTGGGCGAATCGTCATCATCGTTGTAGCCTAATCCCACATAGGCCTTACCATCAATAACAAAACTAACGGCAGCGCCTCGCGGAAGTCCTTCAAAATCTGATTTTTTAACCCAGTTTCCCAGCGGGTCATCATCACTATTGTTGCACCCAACCACAAGGAACAATCCTAACACTATTGTCCAAAACGTTTTCATAGCTTGTCTGTTTTACAAATTTCAAGCTCAAAACTAAACGCCCCGAAAGTGGATTAAAAGAAAAATCATTCAAACGCAGTCTATTAATCGACGGATAGGCATTTTTTATCTATGTACCCGATTCATCGACTAAAATTAATGTACCGACATCGACTAAAATAAACATTACAAATTAGCTATCAATACATTATAACACAAAATAAAAATTACGAATAAGTTTATATCGAGACATTTGGGGTGTCGGTATATTTTAATTCCTGAAATTAAGTTTCCCGGTTACATTCGCTGAAAATTTAGAAAGCCATGAGTTGGAATGAATGTCGTTCCCCGGAAAAATTTTGAGCAATCGGCATCAGAAGTTGCGAATCGACATTCTTTCCTTAAATAAATTTATACATGAAAACTGAATGAAAACATTTCAAATTATTAGTTTACTGTTCATGCTGTTTATATCGGTATCGTGTACCACTTCTTCCATTGAAGACTTTGTGGTAGGCAATAACTTTATAAAGGACCAAACAGGTGTTGTGATGATCGATACAATGACCATCCAAAGCTCGACGGTCAAATACGATTCAATCATCTCAAATTCTCCAGGCTGCTTTCTTGTCGGGAGTAATTACAACTATTTCGCCGGATATAAAAACGCCAATACATTCATGACCATGAAGTTTGACGACACCATTGACGATACCGAGTTTGTCTTCGACTCAATATGCCTGGTCATGAATTACAGCACATACTATTCGGGTGATACAACTACGACACAAACATTCAGCGTTTATCAACTTCAGGAAGAAATGGAACTGATAGACAGCTACCTGTACACGACCAGTAATTTTAAATGCGACCCCACCCCGCTTGGATCGGTTAGCCTGAAGCCGCAACCCAATTCACACGACGAAGTTAGCATCAGGCTGTCCAATAAATTTGGCAACCGACTGTCCAAAATGATCAAAGAAAAAAAGGATACGATTACTTCCCAGGATTTATTTCTTGAGTTCTTCAATGGATTGGTAATCAAATCACAATCGGAAATAAAAGGCGCAATTGTAGGGTTTCGGACATCTGATGCCAGTACAACAGATGAAGCAAGCACTGTGGATGCAAAACCGGAAGTCAGGTTGTATTATCATAAGGATCCCAACCCCAATGATGTACGTGATTTATATTATAAATTTTCATTCGTAACAGATGGGATTTATTTCAACCAAATCTCGGGTAATCCATCCAACAGCCTGATTGATGGTATTTCAGCTACAAATAACGAACGGGTTTCTAAACTAACCAACAACTATACCTTATTGCAATCAGGAATTCAGCTTTTTACAAAATTGAAAATCCCGTATGTCGATAATTTATTGAAGATTGGCCAAAACTCGGCATTAGTTGGAGCCACATTGCGCCTTTACCCGATAAAAGGCACGTACAGCAGCACAAGTATTTTGCCTGATACCATTTACGTGTACAGTGCCGACCGCCGCGACAAACTGATCGGCCAAATCACATTGCCCGGCAGTACCACAAATTATTCCTTCGCCCAGCTAGTGATACAGAAAGATGTAGAAGAAACAGTTTACTACGAAATTGACCTTAGTGGTTTTATTGAAGCTGAACTCGACGAACAACTGGAAACGAACCATTCGCTGATGATTGGCTACGGATCAGCATCGGCGAAAAAAACGGCTGAACATGTCATTCTGGGCGGCGCAAATTCCGGAAAATATTCTCCATACCTCAATGTTTACTACTATCACAATTAAAACTCCCGACATGAAATTCAAAATAATATTCTTCATATTCCTGATCACAATTCCCGGAATTACCCTGTTGGCTCAGAACAGCACCAGTTCGCCTTACTCCGGATTTGGAATCGGCGAACTTGAAATGTCATCGGGAGGAAGAAATGCTGCCATGGGACAAACCGGAATTGCTTCACGTTCGAGCCTTTTTCTGAATACCGCAAATCCAGCCTCACTCACAACCATAGAAGCACAAAGTTTTCTACTTGATATGGGATTCAATATAAAATACACCAAGCTGCAGAACTCAACCAAAAGTGTAAATGTGACCGATGGTAATCTGAGTTGGATCCAAATAGGCTTCCCGATCACCAGAAAAGTCTTTGGCGGATTTACCTTAAATCCCAAAAGCAGTGTTGGCTACAATATATTCTCAGCAAGAACAATAGACGGGACATCAATCAGTTATCCGTCGATTTATGAAGGTACGGGTGGATTAAGCGAGGCCGCCGGATTATTGGCGTGGAAGCTTTCAAAAAACATATCGCTGGGCGCTAAAGCCGGTTTCATCTGGGGCAATGTTGCTCAAACCTTGAACCAAAGCATCGCGGTTTCGTCAACCACCTATGAGCTGGCTCAGGAAGACAAAACGTACTATTCAGGTGGATATTTAAATTTAGGGGCACAAATCAGCATTCCAATTAACCCTAAATCGAGTATTATTCTAGGTGGGATTGCCGGAATTAGCAGCAATTTAAACACCGAAACATCAACAACCATCACAAAAACTTACAGCAGCACTTCCGAAGTAATTTCAAGTGATGTGAAGACAACGAATTCGATGAAACTTCCGTTGGATATTGGTGCCGGCATTAGCTATTTATACGGATCGAAATGGGTGGCAACCTTCGATGTAAAGCAATGCAACTGGAAAGATGCCACGATAGATTATAACCCGAATAAACTAACAACAAATAACAGCTATCGGGCTGGGTTGGAGTTTTCGCCCAAAGATGATAAACGTTCTTTCCGTCAAACAACCAAATATCGCATGGGGTACCGATACGAAAGTGGATACCTGAAATTATACAACAACCAGATTCATGAACAAGCTATTACGTTTGGTTTCGGAATACCAATCCGGAAGGACCGAAGCTATGCGAATTTCTCGGTCGAATTGGGTACCCGCGGAACTAAAGCAGCGCATCTGGTAAAGGAAGATTATATAAAACTGAATTGCAGTTTTAATCTTTGGGACAAATGGTTTGTCAAGCGTCAGATTCAGTAAAACGCATTTTCAGCTAACTCAAAATACCCGGTACCTGATCCCAAACGACAAGCCAAGAATGTCTTTAATTCCGATAGTCTTGTTTCCAAATGCGCTGATCAGGTAAAGGTCGTTTGTATTGAACTCGTAAAAAAATGACAATTCTTTCCCCAGTGTTTTTTCACCCAATTGAAAAGAAAACGACTGGCCTAAAAATACATTAAACCGGGTGTTAACGGCCCAGAAGTAGTAATTTTTGGGGTACTTTTCGGGCAACTTACTCCAAAAATACTGTCCGAATATTTTATTGATGTAAATTCCGGCAGTCAAGGGCTCGATCCGAAACCGATCATTCAATTGAAACCGGAAAGGCGTATAGGTTTGTTTGATGGTCGTGGTAACGTGTCCCTCAATTCCCTTAATTTCAGGAATAAAACCAATATACCAGTCCGTTTCCCACTGATTATTTTTACCATAAAACCATCCTGGGCCTATTGAAAACATGCCCATAGACCCGGCAAATTGGAGTTTTGACTGTTTGGGCATCAACCTGTTCCAATCCCTTTGATACCTGGCCAATTTTCGTTCATGCACCGAATCGGCCAAAAGCACATTCGTACAAAGCGCCGAAATCAACAAGAAAATAAAAGAAAACCTCTTCATCGGATCGACAATTAAAATTTGACAACCTGGTAGGTGTATGAATTTCCGATCAGGGTAAACAACAGGTAACTACGTCCGGAAATATCGTCGCATCCATAATAGGTTATCCCATTTTTGAAATAATCATTCTCGCTTAAGCTATGCCGATGTGCGTGAAGGCAAAACGTCAAGCCTTTATACTGTTCAATTAAGTAGTTGAACATTAGTGCAGAATTGTTATTAAACTGATCATCAAAAGGAGGGGAATGCATAACAACAACAGTTCGTTCAATATCGGACGAATCGTTCAGGAAACCCATCATAAAATCAAAGTCAGGGACAGGAGTTGAATAGTCAAACTCAAGGGCATTGGTATTCAGGCAAATAAAACGAGTTTTCCTGAATTGAAAAGAAAAATTAAAGTCACCATATATTTTCTGATATACATCCTTCCCATGCCCAATAACATCATGGTTTCCAATCAGTGCGACATATGGAACATGAAGATTTTTCATGATATCATGGATCCAAACGTATTCCTTGCTCATCCCGAAATCGGTAATATCTCCCCCATGGATTACAAAATCAATATCGTTGCGCTTATTTACGGCATTGACAAAATCGGTCGTTTCGTCATAAAAGCGCTGCGTATCGCCCATAAAAACAAATCTGACCGTATCCGAGCCATCATTCGTTTTTTCTAAAAGCTCAATATTCGCCTGGTTCAGGTTGGAAGGCTGATTCTTGGATTCCAAATCATATGGATGATACTCAATCAGGTCACATGACCCTAAAAGCATAACTGCCAGCAAGAATTGGGAAATTCCTACCGGCCTTCGGCAAATTGTCTTCATTGAATCTGTTTCTGTTTTCTAACTAAAAGCAAATCTAGTCGAAAACATTATATCGCTTGTGGTTTTCGTTTGATTTTGACCAACAATTAAGACATAAATCAAATACGTACAAGAAAAAAGGTCATCCCGAATTTTTCAGGATGACCTTTGTATCTTCATGTTATAGAGACGCGATTAAACGCGTCTCTACGTGAATATTTAATCTTTGTATTCGTCCCAGCTTTTAATCGTCAAATCTTCGACACCGTATTTGCAGAAGGCGTAAATAAACGCGCTGGCTACACGGGCGTTGGTAATCAGCGGAATACTGTAATCAATCGCACTACGGCGAATAGTGTATCCGTTGGTGATTTCACGGGTGGTATGGTCTTTCGGAATGTTGATGACCAAATCGATCTTCTTTTCCTTGATGTATTCCAGCGTATTCGGATGTTTATCGGTTTCATCCGGCCAATACAAACGGGTCGATGCAACACCATTATCAGCCAAAAACTGTTGGGTTCCACCGGTTGCAAAAAGGTTAAAACCCCGTTCAGCAAGCATTCTGGCACTGCTCAGTAATTCTATTTTCGAGCGTGTTTCTCCGGAAGAAATCAGGATGTTTTTCTTCGGAATGGAATAACCTACCGAAAGCATCGATTTCAGGATGGCTTCGTAGAAGTTTTCTCCTATACATCCCACTTCTCCAGTCGACGACATGTCAACTCCCAGAACCGGGTCGGCATTCAGCAGACGGGCAAACGAGAACTGAGCGGCTTTCACACCTACGTAATCGAGTTCAAACAATGATTTGTCAGGAGTCAGGAAAGGCGCACCAAGCATGACCTGAGTCGCAATTTCTATCAGGTTGTATTTCATAACCTTCGACACAAATGGGAAACTACGCGATGCCCGAAGATTACATTCGATTACCTTAATATCATTGTCTTTCGCCAGTAACTGCATGTTGAAAGGCCCGGTAATATTGAGTTCTTTGGCAATCTGACGGGCAATTTTCTTGATACGGCGAATGGTTTCGACATACAATTTCTGCGGAGGGAAAACGATGGTTGCATCACCCGAGTGAACCCCGGCAAACTCCACGTGTTCCGAAATGGCATAAGCTACCAGTTCCCCGTTTTTGGCAACGGCATCAATCTCAATTTCTTTGGCCTGTTCAATAAATTCAGAAACTACAACCGGATGCTCTTTCGATACATTGGCCGCCAGAGTCAGGAAATGCTGCAACTGGTCTTTGTTCGAAACTACGTTCATAGCTGCTCCAGAAAGCACATACGAAGGACGGATCAGAACCGGGAAACCCACTTCATCCACAAATTCGTAGATGTCTTCAATACTGGTTAATTCCGACCAGCGTGGCTGATCGATACCAATTTTATCGCACAGGGAACTGAATTTTTTGCGGTCTTCAGCGCGGTCGATATTCAAAGGCGAAGTTCCCAAAATCGGTACATTCTGTCGATGTAATTTCATAGCCAGGTTGTTCGGAATCTGGCCTCCCATCGAGAGTACCAAACCTTTCGGCACTTCCAGGTCAACAATGTCCATCACGCGTTCGAAAGACAACTCATCGAAATACAGGCGGTCGCAGGTATCGTAATCGGTACTTACAGTCTCCGGATTGTAATTGATCATGATCGAGCGGTAACCTTCCTTGTGGATGGTAGTAATCGCGTTCACGCTACACCAGTCGAATTCCACCGAACTTCCGATGCGGTATGCTCCTGAACCCAAAACGATCACCGACTTATCATCGTGCTGAAACTCCACATCGTGTTCGTTTCCGTTGTAAGTCAGATACAGGTAATTAGTTTGTGCCGGATATTCACCAGCCAGCGTATCAATCTGTTTTACCGAAGGCAGAATGTTCTTGCTTTTACGCCAGTCGCGCACTTTTAGTAAATCATTGTTGATTGCTTTATTAGGCGATTTCAGCACCAGACGGGCAATCTGAAAGTCAGAATATCCTTCTTTTTTAGCCTGAAGCAATAATGAATCGTCCAATGAAGGAAGCGAATTAACCGCTTCAAGCTTATTTTTTGTGACATGAATGTTATGCAATTTCTGCAGGAACCAGCGGTCGATTTTGGTCTTCTCATAGATTTCGTCAACCGAATACCCTTTGTTGAACGCCTCAGCAATCGCGAATATGCGACGATCCGTCGGATTGCTCAATTCCTCATCAATCTGCTCAATAGTAATTTCTTCCTTGTTGGCAACAAATCCGTGCATTCCAATTCCAACCATCCGGATACCTTTCTGGATAGCTTCTTCGAACGAGCGGCCAATCGACATGATTTCACCCACCGATTTCATCGAACTCCCGAGGTTTTTCGATACTCCGGAAAATTTATTCAAATCCCAGCGTGGAATTTTACAAACGATGTAATCGAGTGCCGGTTCGAAAGCTGCGGTGGTAACTTTGGTCACCTGATTATTCAATTGGTGCAGTCCGTAGCCCAAGCCCAGTTTGGCGGCCACAAAAGCCAGTGGATATCCGGTTGCTTTCGATGCCAAAGCTGAAGAGCGCGACAGACGGGCATTTACTTCGATCACACGGTAATCTTCAGAATACGGATCGAGCGCGTATTGTACGTTACACTCGCCAACGATTCCGATGTGGCGGATAATCTTGATGGCCAGCGCCCGTAATTTGTGATATTCAGAATTTGAAAGCGTTTGCGATGGGGCAACCACGATACTTTCGCCGGTATGGATTCCAAGCGGGTCGAAGTTTTCCATGTTACACACCGTGACACAGTTATCGAAACGGTCGCGAACAACTTCGTATTCAACTTCTTTCCATCCTTTAATCGATTCCTCAACCAAAATCTGAGGGGAATAAGTGAAGGCTTTCGAAGCGAGTGATTCCAGTTCCTCATCGTTGGCACAAAAACCGCTACCCAGTCCGCCCAATGTGTAGGCTGCACGAATGATAATTGGATAACCAACTGTTTTAACCGCTTCGTAAGCTTCCTGCATGTTGACACAGGCAATGCTTCGTGGAGTTTTTACGTCAATTTCAGCAAGTTTTCCGGCGAAAATTTCACGGTCTTCGGTGTCAATAATCGACTGGACCGGTGTTCCTACCACTTTCACATTGTATTTTTCCAGAATTCCACCTTTAAAAAGTGCGACGCCGCAATTCAGCGCAGTTTGTCCACCAAAAGCCAGCAGAATACCGTCAGGTTTTTCTTTTACAATAACCTGTTCTACAAAAAAGGGAGTCACCGGAAGGAAATAAATCCGGTCGGCAATGTCTTCCGAAGTCTGTATAGTGGCGATATTCGGGTTAATCAGGATAGTCTCTACACCTTCTTCTTTCAGGGCTTTCAGTGCCTGAGATCCGGAATAGTCGAACTCACCGGCCTCACCAATTTTCAGCGCTCCCGACCCCAGTACGATTACTTTTTTAATGTCTTTATTTATCATGATGCTTCTTTGTTTCGTGTTACGTGTTGCGAGTTACGTGTTGTGTTACTTCTGCCAACTGTGACTGAACACTGTGACTTTTCTACTTCTTCGTCTTTTTATATTCGATCACATTATTCATGAAATCGTCAAACAAAAACTCGGTATCAACCGGTCCGCTGGCAGCTTCGGGGTGGAACTGAGTCGAGAAGAATGGTTTGGTTTTGTGGCGGATTCCTTCGTTGGTTTGGTCGTTTACGTTGGTAAACAAGGGTTCCCAATCGGCAGGCAACGTTTTGGTATCAACCGCAAATCCGTGATTTTGTGAAGTGATGAAACAACGGTCGGTTCCCTGCAACAATACCGGTTGGTTGTGGCTTCGGTGACCAAATTTCAGTTTATAAGTTTCAGCTCCGGCAGCTCTTGCAAGCAATTGATTTCCTAAACAAATTCCCATGATTGGCTTTTCAGCCTCCATTGTTTTCCGGATGTTTTCAACCGTAGCATCGCACAAAGCCGGGTCGCCAGGGCCGTTCGACAGGAAGATCCCGTCAAAATCTTCGTTATTGAAATCGTAATCCCAAGGCACAACGATTACAGTTGCATTTCGTTTGATCAAACAGCGAATGATATTGTATTTTACACCGCAATCGACTAAAACGATTCTGTGTTCTCCATTTCCAAATACATCAACTTTATCGGTGCTGGCAATGGCAACAAGGTTTTCCTGATTCGGATCGTAAAAATCGATCACCTCATCGTCGAACTCAATTTTGCCAAGCAATGAACCTTTTACACGGATTATTTTGGTTAACGCTCGGGTATCGATTCCAAATAAACCAGGCACTTTTTGCTCTTTCAGCCAATCGCCCAGACTCTTGATGGCATTCCAGTGGCTGTATTCGAACGAATAATCCGAAACAATTAATCCGGTGATATGAATCTTGTCCGATTCATAAAATTCGTACAGATTTTCGTCTTTCGAGTCACTTGGCACACCATAATTTCCAATCAATGGGAAGGTTGAAACAAGGATCTGGCCCGTATATGAAGGATCTGTTAAACTTTCCGGATAACCAGTCATAGCGGTGTAAAAAACGACTTCTCCGGCTACTGACTTTTCATATCCGAACGACTTTCCTTCAAAAGTTGTCCCGTCTTCAAGAATCAATCTGACTTTTCTAAGTTGTGTCATCGTTGCAATGCTAAATATTAAAAAAAATGCGTTTGGCTACGGCTGTAGGGCAAACGCATGGTTGTTATTTTGTAAACAAACTTCTTTCCTATGTATCCTCGGATTTTCAACCCGATACTTTTCAAGTTTCAATTCGTTTGTGTTTTTTATTTCTGCGACAAAAATAGCTATTATTTTCTGAAAAAAAAGCTTGTAATTAATATTTTTGCATAAATTTGCATCGAAAATGTATAAATATTCAAAATGAAGAATCGCACAAAAAGGCAGCTTGCTATTAAACAGGCAATTCTCAGTGGCCGGATCAGCAGTCAGGATGAGCTTTTGCACATCATGAAAGATCAGGGCTTTGAGTTGACCCAGGCAACACTTTCGCGAGATTTAAAAATTTTGAAAGTTGCAAAAGTTTCCGATCAGGCATTAGGCTATGTATATGTTATTCCTGAAGGGGTAAATACCGAAAATCAACGCGAAAATTCACGGATTAATTTTCTGGCCGATGGCTTTCGCGATTTGCAGTTCTCTGGAAATTTAGCGGTTATAAAAACGATGCCTGGTTACGCAAGCAGCATTGCCGTAGTGATTGACAATGCCGAACCTTACGAAATCATAGGGACCATTGCCGGCGACGATACCATTTTGGTCATTTTGCGCGAAGGGGTTACGCACAGCGATTTGATCAACAGCCTGATACTGATCATGCCAAAATTGGAAGATAAACTGGGGTAAACAGTGATCAGTGGTCAGTCGCAGTTGGCAAATCGAAACTGCTGATTGAAAGGAAAATATTTTTTGCCGTCTGCTTTAGCTGACGGACATTTAATGATAAAAAAAAGCGTCCGCGAGAAAGCGATAAAAAGAGAGATAGTGGAATTTCGGACGGAAATGAAATAACGATCAAAAGAGATTAATTAGAAATGAAAGATTTAAAAAATATCCAAATTTTTGTCGCCACAGAGGAGCACCTGAAATACGTTGACCAGGTGAATGATGCCATCGACATTGCCTCAAAAGAGCGCGGAACCGGTATTGCACGTCGTACTTACGAATACATTGCCGACAAAATGCTTCAGGGTAAAGCAATCATTGCCCTCGAAAACGGCGAAACTTTTGCCGGATTCTGCTACGTGGAAACCTGGGGTGCCAAAAGTTTTGTGGCCAACTCCGGATTGATCGTCGTAAAAGACTACCGTGGTATCGGACTGGCTACCGAAATCAAGCGTAAGGCATTTTCGCTTTCAAGACAGCTTTATCCTTCAGCCAAAATTTTTGGTTTGACAACCGGATTGGCCGTTATGAAAATCAACCACGAATTAGGTTACCGTCCGGTTACTTTTTCGGAACTGACCGACGATGAGGATTTCTGGAATGGATGTAAAAGTTGTGTGAACCACGATATTCTGGAACGTACAGGCAAAAGTAAATGTTTGTGCACCGGAATGTTATACGATCCGGCTTGGGAGCAGGACAAGAAGACAGAGGAGAAAGTTGAAGAGAAAAAAAGTTGGGCAATTAAAGACACTTTGCTCGACATTATCAATAAATTAAAACCAAATAAGAACGGAACTCAGACAAAAGAAGGTCGGAAATTTTTCATTTTTTAATTCAGAAACAAAAATAAACGATGGCTCCTGACGGACAAATCAAGATTATTTTTTCATAGAATTTGGCCTTCAGCAAGCCAATAAATTGTAAGGTTTAGTGACGTGTAAGTATGTAAGCGAATCTTTCAGTGAGTCATCGTCTTTAAGCAAATATTCAAATCAAGCAATTATATCATGAAGGATAAAGTAGTTTTAGCATTTAGCGGAGGTTTAGATACTTCGTATTGCGCCAAATACCTGTCGGTAGAAAAAAATCTGGAAGTTTACACAGCCATTGCCAACACAGGCGGTTTTAATCAGGCAGAACTGGATGCGGTGGAGAAAAAAGCCTATAACCTGGGCGCAGTCAAACATGTCACGCTCGACGTAACCGACACTTATTACGAAAAAAGCATCAAATACATGGTTTTCGGCAATATTCTCCGGAACAATACTTACCCGATTTCGGTAAGTTCAGAGCGTGTATTTCAGGCCATTGCCATTATTGAATATGCCAAACAAATTGGCGCCAAATATGTAGCCCACGGAAGTACCGGTGCCGGAAACGACCAGGTTCGTTTCGATTTAACGTTCCAGATTTTGGCTCCTGAAATTGGTATCCTCACTCCTACCCGCGACCTCGAACTCAGCCGTCAGGAAGAAATTGACTACCTGAAAGCCCATGGTGTTGAAGCCGACTGGAAAAAGATGGACTATTCCATCAACAAAGGACTTTGGGGAACCAGTATTGGCGGAAAAGAAACCTTGAAATCGAACAAAACGTTGCCTGAAGAAGCATATCCATCGCAACTCACCGAAACCGAAGAAAAAGAAATTACCATCGATTTTATTCAAGGTGAATTGAAAGGTGTGAATGGCGAAATTTTCGACAATCCGGTGAATGCCATCCGTGCATTGGAAGCTGTAGCATCTCCTTATGCCGTGGGTCGCGATATGCACATTGGCGACACTATCATTGGAATCAAAGGCCGCGTAGGTTTCGAAGCTGCTGCTCCAATTATCGCGATCAAAGCTCACCAGATGCTCGAAAAACACACATTAACCAAATGGCAGCAATACTGGAAAGAACAGCTGGGCAACTGGTACGGAATGTTCCTGCACGAAGCTTTATATTTTGAACCAGTGATGCGCGACATCGAGAAATTCCTCGAAAACTCGCAGCAAACCGTTACCGGAAAAGTAATTGTGAAACTGAAACCATATAACTTCGTTTTGGTTGGCGTTGAATCGGATCACGATTTAATGCGTTCTGAATTTGGCGAATACGGCGAGAAAAACTCGGCTTGGACCGCCGACGATGTGAAAGGATTTACCAAAGTGCTTTCTACTTCACTGAAAATTCACAACTCGGTAAACAAGACTTTTTAAGAGAGACCGGAGACACAAGACCGGAGAATTGTGGCTGAATAGTAAATCGTTTAATCGTAAATTAAGACAATATGAAACTTGCTTTTCAAGCTGTTTTTTTAGCTGTTATTATCACATTACAATTCTCCTTGGTAACTGTAGGGCAAATTAAGCATACAAATCCTGATTTAGCGGTTGGTGATTTAAAAGTTCGCACGCTTCAGGATGCTCAAATATACTTACAGAACTCATATCTGTCTGGAATAGAATCGAATGAAGCAAAGAAATTAACAGGAGGCCAGGATTCAGTTCTGACTCCTGTTAATGCATTTTTAGTTCGAACACCAAACCAGATAATTTTAGTTGACACTGGAATTGGCGGAGAGTCAGGGCATTTAATGAAACAGTTGAACGATGCTGGAATAGATCCATCCAAAGTTGATCTTATCCTTATCACTCATTTCCACTTCGATCACATCGGCGGATTAACATCTTCTGAAGGGAAAAAGTTATTCCCCAACGCGATTGTCCGGGCATCTCAGACTGAGAGCGACTTCTGGATGCGCGATGCTTCGTTGATACCCGAGAATCTGCGTGAGCGGGCGGCAAATATTAAAGCGGTTTTGGCTCCTTACGTTTCAACAAAGTCGTACCTTCCATTTCTTCCTGATGAAAATATCGGTAATGGAATCAAGGCCATAGCAGCAAACGGACATACGCCGGGACATACCGTTTATTCTTTTTCATCCAATGGGAAAGAATTTTGGTGCATTGGCGATTTAATCCATTTCGGGTTAGTTCAGTTCAGCCATCCATCTGTTGGCATATCCTTCGATAGTAACGGTGAAATGGCGATTGCATCGCGCACTGATTTTTTTCAACGCGCTGCTAAGGCTCACATTATTGTTGCCGGAGCACATTTACCTGAAATGGTAAGTCTTGAAAAGAAAGGAGATGCATTCGTTGCAACGCCAGTGAATGCTTATTGATAATTGAAAAACATTACAAATGATAAAAGTTGGAATTATAGGTGGCGCCGGATATACTGCCGGAGAATTGATCCGTATTTTGCTGAATCATCCACAAGCTGAGTTGACTTTTGTTCAGAGCAGCAGTAACAGCGGTAATTTGCTATCGGACGTTCATACTGATTTGTTGGGTGATACCTACATTCGTTTTGTAGCCGAAACCGATTTTTCGCTGATTGACGTGGCTTTTTTCTGCATGGGACACGGAAAATCAAAAGAATTTATTCAGAAAAACAGCATACCGGAAAACGTAAAAATCATCGATTTGAGTCACGATTTCAGGTTAAAGCGAGACGGAAACGACTTTGTTTATGGCCTACCGGAATTGAACCGCGAAATTATTCGGAAATCGAACAGAATAGCCAATCCCGGCTGTTTTGCCACCGGAATTCAATTGGCTGTTTTGCCATTGGCTTCGGCAGGTTTGATCAAAGATGAACTTCATGTAAATGCCATCACCGGCTCAACCGGAGCAGGGCAAGCACCGAGCGAAACTTCGCATTTCAGTTGGAGAAACAACAATGTGTCGGTTTACAAAGCTTTTGAGCATCAGCATTTGGGCGAAATTGGTCAAAGTTTCAAACAACTTCAGCCCAACTTCAATTTTGATATCAATTTCATTCCGGTTCGTGGAAATCATACCCGAGGCATTTTTGCCTCAGTTTACACCAAATTTGACGGTTCTTTAGAAGAAGCCGTTAAGCTTTATCAGGATTATTATGCATCGCATCCATTTGTCTTTGTGAGCAAAACGAATCCTGATCTGAAACAAGTGGTAAACACCAACAAAGCAATTGTTTACCTCGAAAAACATGGTACTAAATTGATGATTCTTTCGGTAACAGATAATTTACTGAAAGGCGCCTCCGGACAGGCTGTTCAAAACATGAACCTGATTTTTGGCCTTGAAGAAACACTAGGCTTAAATTTGAAGGCTGTGGCTTTTTAGAATAAACGGCCTCCCCCAACCCCTCCGAAGGAGGGGAGTTTTGCAGTCTGCAAATTTGGCAGGGCATTATACAAAATAAAAAACAATCTCGCTCTTCTTAAGCCTCCCCCTCGGGGAGGTTTGGTGGGGCTTCTAATTTTTCTATTATGAATTTATTCGACGTATATCCATTACAAGACATCACTCCTGTTAAAGGAGAAGGTTGTTACATGTGGGACGAAAACGGAATCAAATACCTTGATTTATATGGTGGCCATGCTGTTATTTCAGTTGGTCATTCGCATCCACATTACATTAAAAGACTGACAAGCCAATTAAACCAAATTGGTTTTTATTCCAATTCGGTGCAGGTTCCTCAGCAAAAAGAACTTGCCGAAAAACTTGGGCAAGTTTCAGGTTATCCGGATTACCAGCTTTTTCTGGTCAATTCAGGAGCCGAAGCCAACGAAAACGCTCTGAAACTGGCCTCATTTGTGACTGGCCTCAAAAAAATTGTGAGCTTCAAAAAAGGATTCCACGGACGTACTTCGGCCGCCGTTGCGGTGACCGACAATCCAAAACTAGTTGCTCCGGTTAATGAAACTTCGAATGCCATTATTATTCCATTCAATAATCTGGAATTGCTCGAAGAACAACTCAAAACCAATGAAATTGCCGGTGTAATCATCGAAGGTATTCAGGGAATTGGCGGTATTCATGTTCCTGCTGAAGGCTTTTTGGTTCAGGCCGAAAAACTGTGCAAACAATACGGAGCACTGCTGATTCTGGACGAAATACAATCGGGGTACGGCCGTAGCGGAAAATTCTTCGCCCATCAGTACACCACCATAAAACCCGATTTAATTACCGTAGCCAAAGGAATGGGCAACGGATTTCCGGTTGGCGCCTTGCTGATTGCTCCTGAGATTAAGCCTTGGTACGGCATGTTGGGCACCACTTTTGGTGGAAATTACCTGGCATGTGCTGCAAGTTTAGCTGTTTTGGAAATTATGGAGGACGAAAAACTGGTAGAAAATGCCGCCAAAGTCGGTGAATATCTGATTAGTAAACTGAAAATGTTTCCACAAATAAAAGAGGTCAGAGGACAAGGTTTGATGATCGGGCTCGAATTTGAACAACAAATTAATGACATTCGTCATGTTTTATTAAAAAAACATCATATTTTTACCGGCGTAAGTGGAGCAAACACCATCAGGTTACTTTCTCCGCTAACTTTGACCCAAGAACAAGCCGATGTCTTCCTTGAGGCCTTGGCTGAAACAATCGGATAGCTAATTTCAAAAACATGATTGATCAGAAAATTACCATTATCGGTGGAGGAAATTTGGGAAGTGCAATCGCTTTCGGTTTAATTAAATCGAAACAAATACAACCCACAGCAATTACAGTCACCCGCCGGCGGTTAAATCTGCTTGAAAAACTTCAGGAGCAAGGCGTTTCTGTTACTAGTGATAACATTGAAGCCTCAAAGAATGCCGATATTATTATTCTGGCAATCAAACCATATCAGGTTCTTGAAATCATTCAGGAAATTAAACCTGTACTCAAACCGAATCAAATTCTGATTTCGCTCGTAGCAGGAGTTGGGCTTCAGAAGCTGGAAGAAGTTTCCGGATCTGAAGTTCAGATTTTCAGAGCGATGCCAAATACAGCCATTGCCATTCAGGAATCGATGACCCTGATTTCGACCAATGTAAAATCGGAAGAATTGCGAAATTTGGTTTTGCACATTTTCGATCAGTTGGGTCAGGCTTCTATTATTACAGAAGATTTGATGGCTGCAGCAACAGTTTTGGCTTCGTGCGGGATTGCATTCGCGCTTCGTTATATGCGGGCCGCCATGCAAGGAGGCATTGAAATTGGATTTAGCTCAGAAATGGCTCAATTCATTACAGCACAAACTGTAAAAGGAGCAACTGGCTTAATTCTCGAATCGGGCCGTCATCCGGAGCAGGAAATCGACAAAGTGACAACCCCGCGCGGAATCACCATTACCGGACTGAATGAGATGGAGCACAAAGGATTTAGTTCGTCGCTGATTCAAGGGTTAATCGCCTCTTTCAACAAAATTGAAAAAGGCTAACAAAACTGTTTTGAAGACACATTTACGCTATAAAAAGATAACTGTCAAAGTAGGCAGTAACGTTCTAACCAAGTCTGATGGAACATTGAATGATGCCAACATTTCGCATTTGGTTGACCAGATTGCTTTTTTGCACCAGGAAGGGGTTGAAATTGTTCTGGTCTCTTCCGGAGCAGTCGCAGCAGGACGTGGCGAAATTGGCAACGGCAGAAAACTGGATACAGTTTCAGCACGGCAATTGTGGTCGGCAGTTGGTCAGGTAAAAATGATCAACAAGTGGGCTGAAGCGTTCAATAATTATGGAATTGTGTGTGCTCAGGTACTCACCACCAAAGAGAATTTCAGTGATCGGGTTCATTACCTGAACATGAAAAACTGTATCTCGACACTGATTGAAAACAAGGTCATTCCGATTGTGAATGAGAACGATACGATTTCAGTCACCGAACTGATGTTTACCGACAATGATGAACTTTCGGGATTAATTGCTTCGATGGAAGATTCTGAAGCTTTGATTATCCTGAGCAACATTGACGGGATTTACGATGGTTCGCCCGAATTGACTGAATCGAAAGTGATTCGCGAAATTACCTCCAAAAGCAAACCGCTGAACGAGGCCATTTCTACAAGCAAATCGAGTTTTGGGCGTGGAGGAATGCTGACCAAATACCACATTGCCAAGAAAGTAGCGAAAGGCGGCATTAACGTTCACATTGCCAATGGGATGAAAGAGAATACCCTCCTGAAGATTATGAATCCGGCGGAGGATTTTGTTCACACCACCTTCTTGTCTGAAATCAAGAAGTCATCGAATGTAAAGAAATGGATTTCGTATTCTGAAAGTTTTGCCAAAGGCGAATTAATTGTGAATCAGGGAGCAAGCGATGCACTTCTTTCAAGCCAGGCCACCAGTCTGTTGCCTGTTGGAGTTGTTTCAATCGAAGGCACTTTTGAAAAAGGCGATTTGGTGAAAATTAAAGACGAAGACGGAAAGCTGGTTGGAATTGGAAAATCGGAGTACAATTCGGAGAAAGCTGAAAAGTACAAAGGCAATAAAAATAAAAAAGCAGTGGTCCATTATGACTACTTGTACATCATGGAATAACAATATTGACTCGGGATTTGTGTACTGATATACCCTTTTCATAGACCCCTTAATTGATGCCTCTCAACGGCAAACGATTCCTGAGTTATATTCCCCCTTCCTCCCCCTGGAAGGGGGCTTTATATTTAATGATTATGACAGTAAAAGAGCAACTTACACTGGTTTTGAAAGCCAGCCGTAAACTGAACCTTGTTTCAGTGGAGAAAATAAATCAGGTTTTACAGGATGTAGCCAAAGCTGCAATCGAAAATACGGCGTTTATCCTTCAGGAAAATGCCAAAGATTTGAGCCGAATGGATTCAAATGATCCGAAATACGACCGGTTGATGTTAACTGCCGTTCGTATAAAAGGAATTGCCGACGACATTCAAAATGTAGCTTCTCTCCCTTCGCCACTCGGACGGGTTCTGAGCGAAACCAGTCGACCAAATGGACTGAAAATCACAAAAATAAGTGTGCCTTTCGGAGTAATTGGTATCATTTACGAAGCCCGCCCCAATGTAACTTTCGATGTATTTTCGTTGTGCCTGAAGTCGGGGAATGCCTGTGTTTTAAAGGGTGGAAGCGATGCCAACGATTCGAATGTCGCTATCGTGAGAGTTATTCAGGATGTGCTCCGGAAACACGAATTGGATGAAAATATTCTATCGCTACTACCAGTCGATCGTGAGGCTACCACCGAACTTTTGCATGCGCATGGTTTGGTTGACCTGATTATTCCTCGCGGCTCTCAAAGCCTGATTAATTTTGTACGCGAAAATTCAACCATTCCGGTGATTGAAACCGGTGCCGGAATATGCCATACTTATTTTGATGAGTTTGGCGATGTTTCAAAGGGTAAGGAGATTGTTTACAATGCAAAAACACGCCGCCCGAGTGTTTGTAATACGCTCGATTGCCTCATCATTCACGAAAACCGGCTGAATGATCTGCCATTACTCACCGAACTCCTTCCTCAAAGCCAGGTTGTTATTTATGCCGATGAAAAAGCTTATCGGATACTTGATGGGAATTATCCGTCAGAACTGCTCGAACATGCCACCGAAGAATCTTTCGGAACCGAATTCCTATCGTATAAAATGGCTATAAAAACAGTTGCTGACTTTGATGAGGCGCTCGATCATATTGCGACCTACAGTTCAAAACATTCCGAAGCGATTGTTTCTGAAAATCAGGAAGTATTGGAAATATTCCGGAAATCAGTCGATGCAGCGGCCGTTTACTGCAATGTTTCAACCGCATTTACCGATGGTGCCCAGTTTGGACTAGGTGCCGAAATAGGCATTTCAACTCAAAAACTCCATGCCCGTGGACCAATGGCACTTGAAGAGCTGACCAGCTACAAATGGATTATTGATGGCGATGGGCAGATCAGACCGAAATAAGATCGGAAAAAAGTCATTAGTCAATAGAAAAGACGATTGCTTGTGTGCAGAAAACAACTCCGGAGGAGTGAAATATTTATAGAAAAAGAAAATAAAGAAGCAAAATCGTCCGTGAGGCTAAGTTGTAAAAAGCAATAGCCTACTTTCGGACGAAACTTGGTTCATCCTCTAAAATGAATAAAAAATCCTTTTCAGAATTGAAAATTGCTGTATCTTTATCCAATAACATACATCAGAATAAAGCACTAAAGCACAATAAATTAAGCCAATAAATAACACATAATGAGACATTTTACATCAGTCCATGATCTCGAAAATCTGGATGAAGCTTTAAAACTTGCATTTGAACTTAAAAAATCACCATACAAATATCAGGATCTGGGTAAAAACAAAACGCTTTTACTCGTTTTTTTCAACTCAAGTCTTCGCACGCGCTTAAGCACACAAAAAGCCGGATTAAATCTGGGAATGAACGTGATTGTTTTCGACATTAACGAAGGAGGCTGGAAACTGGAAACCGAACTCGGCGTGATTATGGATGGAGATAAACCCGAACATATCCGTGAAGCTGTTCCCGTTATTGGCCGCTATTGCGATATTATCGGAGTACGCTCCTTTGCTAAATTCGAAAATAAAGAAGATGATTACGAAGAAAAAATAATCCAGCAATTTGTTGATTATTCAGGCGTTCCGGTTGTAAGCATGG